>Ga0160435_1000106_pt1 | contig 48509 bp, 42 predicted proteins | sample HID1973K_E0MG_FD_108213 | JGI IMG/M metagenome (GOLD analysis project Ga0160435, IMG submission 108213) | Enriched mosquito-associated microbial communities from UW Madison campus, WI, USA - HID1973K_E0 MG | ecosystem: Host-associated > Arthropoda: Insects > Digestive system > Unclassified ...
ACCACTTGACGGTACCGGTCTCACGCTCTGACATCTCGCATTACTCCCTGACGACACATTCGGTTGGTTGACGGCAATGGGTGGCTGGTTGCAAGGAGGAAGCGAGGTACAGGGGACGCCGGGGAGGCCGACCCATCAGGCCACGATTCACGGTGACCTTGCCAAGCGCAGCGGCTGCAACTTAACCCGAGCAAAACGCAGTGTCAATCACCCCGGCATCACATTGTCAACCCCCATTTGACCCCCTATTCGGAACACACTGACCGCCATGGACCCTGCATTCATCTATTACCTGATCGGCGGCGTACTGGTCTTGGTGGGCTTCGCCGGGGTCTTGCTGCCGGCATTGCCTGGCCTGCCCCTGGTCTTCGCCGGCTTGCTGGTGGCGGCCTGGGCCGATGGTTTCGAGCGCGTCGGCTGGCTGCCGCTGGTGGCGATAGGACTGCTCACCGCGCTCTCTTTCCTCATCGATTTCCTCGCCACCGTCTACGGCGCGCAGCGCCTGGGCGCGAGCGGTTGGGCTTTGTGGGGCTCGGCCCTGGGGACGCTGGTCGGCCTGTTCTTCCTGCCGCTCGGGTTGTTCCTCGGCCCCTTCGTCGGCGCCTGGGTTGGCGAGTACTGGCATAGCCGGCGCGTGGGCCATGCCACCCGCGTGAGCCTGGGCACCTGGCTGGGCATCCTGCTCGGCACCGCCTCGAAGCTGGCGCTGGGCTTCTGCATGATCGGCATCTTCGCGCTGGCCTGGTGGGTTTGAGGCCGAACACGCTGCAGCGCGCACTGCGCGATGGGTGGGTGTTCGGGTATTTTCTGCCTTGCCTCCCCCGCATGGAGCCGCTTCGGCCATGACCCGCCCCACGCCCTACCTATTGCTTGCGCTCGCCGCCACGCCGCTGGCGCAGGCACAGGAAATCGCCCCCGAAGCCGCTACGCCCGCGGCTTGCACCTCCATTTCCAGCAATGCACTGCGCCTGGCCTGCTACGACCGCGTGCTCGGCTACACCGCGGCCGATACCGCCCAGGCCGATGCCGCCGCAGAGGCGGCCCGTGAGACTCAACGCGAAACCCTGGCCGGCGCGAGCACGCGCGAGGAGCGCAAGCAGGCCAAGGAGATCTTCAAGACCGACGACCTCGAACTGGCCAACGCCGGCCGCGGCTCCCTGCTCGACAGCCGCTGGGAACTGGCCAAGGACTCCAAGCTCGGTACCTTCCAGTTGCGCGCCTACAAGCCGGTCTACCTGCTGCCGGCGTTCTGGACCAGCGATACCAATGAGACGCCGACTTCGCCCAATCCGAACAACACGGTGACCACGCCGCAGGCCCTGGACGACATCGAGTTGAAGTTCCAGCTCAGCTTCAAGACCAAGGTGGTGGAGAATCTGTTCGACGATAACGGCGACATCTGGGTCGGCTACACCCAGTCCTCGCGTTGGCAGTCCTACAACGCAGAACAATCGCGCCCGTTCCGCGAGACCAACTACGAACCGGAAGCGATGCTGGTGTTTCGCAACAACTACAGCTTGTTCGGCTGGCGCGGGCGCATGAGCGGGATCTCGCTCAACCACCAGTCCAATGGCCGCAGCGACCCGCTCTCGCGCAGCTGGAACCGCGTCATCCTCGACTTCGGCCTGGACCGCGAGAACTGGGCGCTGATGTTACGGCCGTGGTTCCGCATCAAGGAAGACCGCAGCGACGACAACAACCCGGACATCGAGGACTACATGGGCCGGGGCGATGCCACCCTGGTCTACAACCGCAACGGCCATGAGGTCTCGCTGATGGCACGGCACTCGCTACGCGGCGGCGATCGTTCGCACGGCGCGCTGCAGCTGGACTACGGCTTTCCTATCACCCACCTGCTGCGCGGCCACCTGCAGGTGTTCGATGGCTATGGCGAGAGCCTGATCGACTACAACCACCGGGCGACGTACGTGGGTATCGGTGTGTCGTTGCTGGAGTGGTTCTGAGGATTCTCTGGCTTCGTTCGTCGGGGCTGAAGCCCCTCCTACAGGGAGGGGTTTCAGCCTCGATAGCCTGCAATCACGTCCAATCGGTCAGGCCTTCGCGCCGGTAGGTCTCGGCAAACGCCGGCCGATCCTTCATCCGCCGGGCGTAGTCGTGCAGCAGCGGCCAGTCGTCCACCGGCCGCGGCATGTTGCGCGACCACCGCATCAACATGGTCAGCAAGAAATCTGCCGCGCTCACGCGCGCGCCGAGCAGGTACGGCCCGTGCGCTTGCAGGTGTGCACTGAGGCGATCCCAGGCGCCTTCGATCACCGCGCGTGCCTGCGTACGCACCGCCTGTTCCTGGCCGGCACCGGCCGGCTCGTCGGGATAGAACCAGGCCCGATACGCCGGCTGCAGCGTATTGGCACACCAGAACATCCAGCGGTAGTACTCGGCACGCTCGGCGCTGCCCGGTGCCGGCGCCAGGCCAGCAGCGGGGTGGCGGTCGGCCAGGTGCATGACGATCGCCGCCGCTTCGGTCAGCACCTGCCCATCGAGCACCAGCGTGGGCACCACGCCGGCGGGGTTCAGCGCCAGGTACGCCGGCGACTTCTGTTCGCGCTTGTCGAAGTCCAGCGCGCGCAGCTCGTGTGGAAGGTCCAGTTCGATCAACAGCCAATGCACCACCAGCGCGGCGGTACTGGGCGAGTGGTACAGGATGGCGCTCATCGCAGTTCCCCGGTCACAGACCGCAGGATTGTACGCAGGTGGCGCGGCGGGCTTCGCAGTGCGCTTGCGAAGGGAGGGCGCAGTCAAGTCCGCGGCTCAAGCAGGCGCGGCGCGCATCGCCATCAAGGGAGTCGCACTGAGCCGGGCTGATGGCGCCCTTGCACACCGGTGCGGCGCGGGGATCGGCGCGGCAGTCTGCGGCCAGACGCTCGCAGGTGGCCATGCAGACCTGCGGGTCGCCGCCGGCCAGCTGAGTGCGTCCGCTACTGCTGCAAGCGGCCAGGACCAGCACCCAGGCCAGTGCCATGGGTGCGAGGAAATTACGGCGGTTGTTCATCGGCAAGCTCCGGGCTGACGGAGCTGCCACGCTAAGCAAGGTCCGAACCCGGCGCCAGCGGCAAACGGCATCCGTTCGCCGCTGGAAAAACTCAGGCCGGTTCGACCACCACCGGAATCTTCCCGATCCGGGCCTGCCATTCGCGCGGGCCGGTCTTGTGCACCGACACGCCGTTGGTGTCCACCGCCACGGTCACCGGCATGTCCTTGACCTCGAACTCGTAGATCGCCTCCATGCCCAGGTCTTCGAACGCCAGCACGCGGCTGGCCTTGATTGCCTTGGACACCAGGTAGGCCGAGCCGCCCACGGCCATCAGGTAGACCGCCTTGTTGTCGCGGATCGCCTCGATCGCCGCATCGCCGCGCTCGGACTTGCCGACCATGCCCAGCAGGCCGGTCTGTTCCAGCATCTGCCGGGTGAACTTGTCCATGCGCGTGGCGGTGGTCGGGCCGGCCGGGCCCACCACTTCGTCGCGCACCGGGTCGACCGGCCCGACGTAGTAGATGAAGCGGTTGTTGAAGTCGACCGGCAACGTCTCGCCCTTGTTGAGCATGTCGATCATGCGCTTGTGCGCGGCATCGCGGCCGGTCAGCAGCTTGCCGTTGAGTAGCAGCACTTCGCCCGGCTTGAACTGGGCCACTTCTTCGCGGGTGATGGTGTCCAGGTTCACCCGACGCGCGTTCTGCGGGTTGTAGGTGAGTTTGGGCCAGTCTTCCAGCGAAGGCGGATCGAGTGCAACGGCGCCACTGCCGTCCAGGGTGAAATGCGCATGGCGGGTGGCCGCGCAGTTCGGGATCAGCGCGACCGGCAGGTTGGCGGCGTGGGTGGGGTAATCCTTGATCTTGATGTCGAGCACGGTGGTCAGGCCACCCAGGCCCTGCGCGCCGATGCCCAGGGCGTTGACCTTCTCGTACAGCTCCAGGCGCAACTCCTCGATGCGGTTGGCGGCGCCGCGTGCCTGCAGGTCGACGATGTCGATCGGCTCCATCAGCGCCTCCTTGGCCAGCAGCATCGCCTTCTCGGCGGTGCCACCGATGCCGATGCCGAGCATGCCCGGCGGGCACCAGCCGGCGCCCATGGTCGGCACGGTCTTGAGCACCCAGTCGACGATCGAATCGGACGGGTTGAGCATGGCGAACTTGCTCTTGGCCTCCGAGCCGCCGCCCTTGGCCGCGACGATGACATCGACCGTATCGCCCGGCACGACCTTGACGTTGACTACCGCCGGCGTGTTGTCGCGGGTGTTCTGGCGCTTGCCCGCCGGGTCGGCCAGGACCGAGGCGCGCAGCTTGTTGTCCGGGTGGTTGTAGGCGCGGCGCACGCCTTCGTTGACCATGTCTTCCACGCCCATCGTGGCGTCGTCCCAACGCACGTTCATGCCGATTTCCAGGAACACGGTGACGATGCCGGTGTCCTGGCAGATCGGGCGGTGGCCCTCGGCGCACAGGCGCGAGTTGATCAGGATCTGCGCGATCGCGTCCTTGGCCGCCGGCGATTGCTCGCGCTCGTAGGCGGCCGCCAGGTTCTTGATGTAATCCACCGGGTGGTAGTAGCTGATGTACTGCAACGCGTCGGCGACACTCTGGATGAGGTCTTCCTGCTTGATCGAGGTCACGGCTGGCTCTGGAGGCTTGCGGGGAGGAAACCCGGCTATTTTAGAGCAAACCCGCCCCTGCGCCGGGGTGTCACGCCGGCACACCCTGTTCCGTCCTGGTTGCATGCATACCGACACCGTCTTCGAGCGCCACCGCCCGCGTCTGTTCAGCCTCGCCTACCGCCTGCTCGGCGCCCGTGGCGACGCCGAGGATGTGGTCCAGGATGCCTGGCTGCGCTGGCACGGCAGCGACCAGGCCGTCATCGCCGATCCCGAGGCGTGGCTGGTCACGACCACCACCCGCCTCGGCCTGGACCGCCTGCGCGCGGCCCGCAGCGCCCGCCGCCACTACGTCGGGCCGTGGCTGCCCGAGCCCCTGCAGATCAGCGAGGAGCCAAGCCCGGAACAGCAGCGCGAACAGGCCGAGCAGGTCTCCATCGCGTTGCTGGCCGTCCTCGAGCGTCTCGGGCCGGAAGAGCGCGCCGCCTTCCTGCTCAAGGAAGCCTTCGACTACGACTACGCCCACATCGGCCGGTTGCTCGGCCACAGCGAGGCCAACTGCCGCCAGCTGGTGCACCGCGCGCGCCAGCGCCTGCAGGCCGAGCGGCCGCGCTTCGAGGTCCCGCAGGCCCAGCACCGGGCGCTGCTGGAACGCTTCATGGTCGCCTCGCAAGCCGGCGACAGCGCCGCGATTACCGCGCTGCTCGACCAGAACGCGCGGATGTTGTCCGACGGCGGCGGCAAGGTCACTGCCGCATTGCGCCCGCTGCTGGGTGCCGAGCGCATCGGCCGCCTGTATGCCGCGGTAGCGCGACGCGGCCTCGGCCTGGTGTCGCGCATGGGCTGGGTCAATGGCGAGCCGGCGGTCCTGCGCTTCCATCCCGATGGACAGCTGCATTCGGCCACCCTGGCGGTGGTCGACGGCGGGCGCATCGTCGAGCTGCTGACGCTGATGAACCCCGACAAGCTCCGCAACCACTGAGCGGCGAGGCTGTCACGCCGCTGCGCGCTGGTGCGTCCTGGAAATCGAAAGTGGCCACCGTGGCTGCTCACCGGAGATAACCATGAAGTTCCAGCGCGTTGATTACACCCAGCTCCTGCCCGCCGCATTCAAGGGCCTGTCCAGCGCCAGCATGCAGGTGCATGCCGGCAGCATCGGTACCGAGCTGGTCGACCTGCTGTTCCTGCGGGTATCGCAGATCAATGGCTGCGCCTTCTGCCTGGACATGCATGCCAGCGCCTTGCGCAAGGCCGGCACCGACCCGCGCAAGCTGGACACCCTCGCCGGCTGGCACGACAGCCCGCTGTTCGACGCTCGCGAACGGGCTGCGCTGGCTTGGGCCGATGCTCTCACCCGCCTGCCGAGCGCCTCGCCCGAAGATGCCGTGTACGACGCGCTGGCCGCGCAGTTCGACGAGGCCGGCATCGCCGAGGTGACCCTGGCCATCGCCCTGATCAATGCCTGGAACCGACTGGGCGTGGGCTTGCGACCGCAACTGCCCTGAGACCGGGCGCAGTGCGGCGGCGTGGACACCTGGGTGCAACACGCCGCCGCTAGCTTGATGGCTCCCCCGACGCGGAGCCCAGCGATGGACCACAAGCTCGATTTGCCCGTGCTCGTTGGCGACTACGCCCCGGCGCCCGCCGCCAACGACGAGCGCGCCGCGACCCGCCATCGCCTGCTGTTGTGCGCGCCGGACCATTTCGGCGTGGACTACATCATCAACCCGTGGATGGCCGCGCACCTGAAGGCCACCGAGAGCGACCGCGCCCGCGCGCAATGGCAGGCCCTGCAAGCCGCCCTGGGTGAACATGCCGAGCTGGCGCTGCTGCCACCGGCCGCCGGTCTGCCCGACCTGGTGTTCACCGCCAATGCCGGCCTGGTACGCGGCAACGACTTCCTGCCCAGCCGCTTCCGCCACGCCGAGCGTAGTGGCGAGGAGCCGCTGTGCATCGACTGGTTCCGCCGCGCGGGCTATCGCATTCGCCCGCTGCCCGAGCCGCTGCGCTTCGAAGGCGCCGGCGATGCTCTGTTCGATCGTGGCCGGCCGGCACTGCTGTGGTTCGGCCACGGCCATCGTAGCGATGCGGCGGTGGCACCGGAATTGGAACGCATGCTCGCGATCGATGTCGTCGCGCTGCGCCTGGTGGACCCGCGCTTCTATCACCTGGATACCTGCTTCTGCCCGCTGCGCGACGGCCGCTTGCTGTATTACCCACCCGCCTTCGACGACACCGCGCAAGCGCAGATCGCCGCGCGCGTGCCGCCCCACCTGCGCATCGCCGTGTCCGAAGCCGATGCATTGGCCTTCGCCTGCAATGCGGTCGACCTGGACGAGGTCGTGGTGCTCAACCGCGCCAGCGCCTCGCTACGGCAGGCGCTGGCCGGCTGGGGCTATCGCACGCTGGAAACCGCGCTGGACGAGTTCCTCAAGTCCGGCGGGGCGGCCAAGTGCCTGACCTTGCGCCTGGACGAGTGAGCCGGCGCTTTGCGCCGCCGTCACGACAACGGCGCAAAAATGCCTTCCTGCCCCCAGCACAGAGCACGCCATGTCACGCGATTCCCGAAACGATGCCGGCGCCGTGCGCTCGGATGCCTTGATTGGCGACGACGCGGTCGAGACCCTCGGCCGCGATGAACGTATCGAGGCCAGCGAGGTCTCGGTCGAAGTGAAGGACGCGGAAGTCACCTTGAGCGGCGATGTGCCCGAGCCGCAGATGCGGGCGCTGGCCGAAGAGATCGTTGCCGGCCTGCCGGGCGTGCGCAGCGTGCGCAACCTGATCCGCTATGACGACGGCGCCGATTCGTTCGGACCGCCAGGCGAAGCGGTGCGCGGCCTGGACCCGGACGAAAACCCCGGCCCGACCGAGGCCCCGCGCAGCACGGGCGGCGGCAGCAAGACTTGAGCAGCGGCCGCTCATCTTGATCACCGCCGGCGGCACTGCGGCGCACTGCCGCTGCCGCCGCGCCGGCTTTGACGCCACAATCGGCGCATGAGTCCTGCTCCCACGACTGCCCGCCAGCCCAGCCTGCGCGAGCGTTTCCATGCCCTGCGCAACCTGCCGCCGTTCCTGCGCCAGATCTGGCAGACCAGCCCCGGCCTGACGATCGCCAGCCTCGGCCTGCGCCTGCTGCGCGCGCTGATGCCAGTGGCCACGCTGTACATCGGCAAGCTGATCATCGACGAAGCGATCCGCCTGGCCGGCACCGCGCCGCCGCTGCATGCACTGGGCGAGGCGCTGGCCAGTGGCCGCCTGGATCATTTACTGGGGCTATTGGCGCTGGAACTGGGGCTGGCGATCGGCTCGGACCTGCTCGGGCGGATGGTGGCCTACGCCGACAACCTGCTCTCGGAGCTATTCAACAACGTCACCAGCGTGCGCCTGATGGAGCACGCCGCGCAGTTGGACCTGGAGGACTTCGAAGACCCCGAGCTGCAGGACCGCCTCGACCGCGCCCGGCGCCAGAGCATGGGCCGCATGAACCTGATGAGCCAGCTGTTCGGCCAGGTGCAGGACGCGATCACCGTGGCCAGCTTCGCGGTCGGCCTGCTGGTCTACGCGCCGTGGCTGATGGCGCTGCTGGCCCTGGCCCTGGTGCCGGCCTTTATCGGCGAGTCGCACTTCAATGCGCTGGGCTATTCGCTCAATTATCAATGGACGCCGGAACGGCGCCAGCTCGACTACCTGCGCCAGGTCGGCGCCAGCGTCGAGACCGCCAAGGAAGTGAAGATCTTCAACCTGCACCGGTTCCTGATCGAACGCTACCGGCAGCTGGCCGACCGCTACTTCCGCGCCAACCGCGCCCTGGCCCGCAAGCGCGCAGTCTGGGGCACCCTGCTGGCCGCGCTCGGCACGCTGGGCTACTACGTGGCCTATGGCTACATCGCCTGGCGCACCATTCGCGGTGACTTCAGCATTGGCGACCTGACCTTCCTGGCCGGCAGCTTCTTGCGCCTGCGGCAATTGCTCGAGGGTCTGCTGATCGGTTTCTCGCAGGTCGCCGGGCAGGCGCTGTACCTGGACGACCTGTTCTCGTTCTTCGCGATCGAGCCGGAAATCGTCTCCCGCCCGGGCGCGGTACCGGTGCCGCGACCGATCAGCCAGGGCTTCGTGTTCGAGAACGTCGGCTTCCGCTATCCCGAGGCCGAGCAGTGGGCGGTGCGGCACCTGGATTTCGAATTGCGCGCCGGCGAAGTGCTGGCGCTGGTCGGCGAGAACGGCGCCGGCAAGACCACCCTGGTCAAGCTGCTGGCGCGACTGTACGACCCTGATGAAGGCCGCATCCTGCTGGACGGCCGCGACCTGCGCGACTACGACCTGGACGACCTGCGCGCCAACATGGGGGTGATCTTCCAGGACTTCGTGCGCTACCACCTGAGCGCGCGCGAGAACATCGGCGTTGGCCGGGTCGAAGCGATGGACGACAGCCCCCGCATTGCCGCCGCCGCGCGCCGGGCATTGGCCGACGAGATGATCGAGCAGTTGCCGCACGGCTACGAGCAGCTGATCGGCCGGCGTTTCAAGACCGGCGTGGACCTGTCCGGCGGACAGTGGCAGAAGGTCGCCATCGCCCGCGCCTACCTGCGCGATGCGCAGGTGATGATCCTCGACGAGCCCACCGCCGCGCTAGACGCGCGCGCCGAGTACGAGGTGTTCCAGCGCTTCAAGGAATTGTCGAGCCAACGCACCGCGGTGCTGATCTCGCACCGCTTCTCCAGCGTGCGCATGGCCGACCGCATCCTGGTGCTGGCCAACGGCCGGATCGAAGCGGCCGGCACCCACGAGGAACTGATGGCCGCCGGCGGCCGCTACGCGGAGCTGTTCGAATTGCAGGCCGCTGGCTATCGTTGAGTCCCCGACGACCGAGGTTGTTCGCATGTCCCTGGCCGCCCCCCGCCGCGCGCTGTTCCTTCCCCTCTTGCTATGCCTGGCCGCGCTCGCCGCCTGCAACAAGTCCGCCGACCCGGCCGCCGCCGCGCCGAGCGCGCGCAGTGCCGCCAATGCTTCGCCACGCCCGATGGACAGCCAGGCCGGGCCGATCCAGGTGCGCGAACTGGCCACCGGCCTGCGCCACCCCTGGGGCCTGGCACTGCTGCCGGATGGTGGCTTCCTGGTGACCGAACGGGTCGGCAGCCTGCGCAGGATCGGCGCCGAGGGCAACGTCTCGGCGCCGCTGGCCGGCGTGCCCGCGGTCTACGCTCGCGGCCAGGGCGGCCTGCTCGACGTGGTCCTGGCGCCGGACTTCGCGCAGAGCCGGCGGATTTACCTCAGTTACGCCGAGCCGGGTGAAGGCGTGCTGGCCGGCACCGCGGTGGCCAGCGCGGTCCTCGGCGATGCCGGGCTGAGCGAGGTGAAGGTGATCTATCGGCAAATTCCCAAGGTGGACACCGAAAACCACTTCGGCTCGCGCCTGGCCTTCGACGCCCAGGGCCACCTGTTCGTCAGCCAGGGCGAGCGCACCTTGCGGCCGATGGCGCAGGAACTGGACAAGCTGCAGGGCAAGCTGGTGCGGTTGAACCTGGACGGCAGCATCCCGGCCGACAACCCGTTCGTCGGCGACGACGGCGCGCGCCCGGAGATCTGGAGCTACGGCCACCGCAACTCGCAAGGGCTGGCGATCGACCCGCGCAGTGGCAAGCTGTGGGAGACCGAACATGGCCCGCGCGGTGGCGATGAAATCAACCTGCCGCAGCCCGGCAAGAACTATGGCTGGCCGCTGATCACCTACGGCATCGACTATTCCGGCCAGCCGATCGCCGAGTCCACCGGCCAACGCCGCGAAGGCCTCGAACAGCCGCACCACTACTGGCCGAAGTCGCCGGGCGTGAGCGGCCTGGCGTTCTATACCGGGCACGCCGGCAGTGCCTGGAACGACAGCCTGTTCATCGGCTCGCTGGCCGAGCGCAACCTGATCCGGCTGAGCCTGGACGGCGAGCGCATCAGCGGCGAAGAACGCCTGCTCGGCGACCTCGGCCAACGCGTGCGCGATGTACGGGTGGGGGCCGATGGCAAGGTCTACGTGCTGACCGACGAGGAACAGGGGCAGCTGCTGCAGATCGAGCCGCCGAAGGCGTAGTCGTCGCTGAAAGCCACGCCGCTCGCCAATGAGAGAAAATCTCATTTGGCGTAGAATTGGCTGTCCCCCAACAACGACTCCCCGGCATGTCTTCCGCTTTTGGCGCCGAAACGGTGCTCGAGGTCCGGCACTGGACCGACGACTACTTCAGCTTCACCACCACCCGTGACAGCGGCTTTCGCTTCGAGAACGGCCAGTTCGTCATGATCGGCCTGGAGACCGAGACCCGGCCGCTGCTGCGCGCCTATTCGATCGCCAGCGCCAATTGGGAAGAGCAGCTGGAATTCTTCAGCATCAAGGTGCCCAACGGCCCGCTGACCTCGCGCCTGCAGCACATCCAGCCGGGCGACAAGGTGCTGGTCGGCAAGAAGCCCACTGGCACCCTGCTGATCAGCGACCTGCACCCGGGCCGCCATCTCTATCTATTGGGCACCGGCACCGGCCTGGCGCCGTGGTTGTCGGTGATCAAGGACCCGGAGACCTACGAGCGCTTCGACAAGGTGATCCTCACCCACGGCGTGCGCTTCGAGCGCGACCTGGCCTACCGCGAGTACTTCGAGCGCGAACTGCCGCAGCATGAATTCCTCGGCGAGATCCTGCGCGAGAAGTTGCTGTACTACCCGGCGGTGACGCGCGAGCAATTCCATAACCGCGGCCGCCTCACCGAGTTGATCGAGAACGGCCAGATGCAGCGCACCCTCGGCCTGCCGCCGCTGGACGTGGCCAACGACCGTTTCATGATCTGCGGCAGCCCGCAGATGCTGGCCGACCTGCGCCAGGTACTCGACGCCCGCGGCTTTGAAACCTCGCCGCGCATCGGCCAGCCCGGCCACTACGTGTTCGAGCGCGCCTTCGTCGAGAAGTGATCGAGTGGGCGCACGCTGCGCCCGTGTTCGCCATAGCGCAGCCAGCGTTCGGCGGCGGCAACGTCGTCGAACACCTGGGCGTGGAAGCCCCGCTCGATCAGCAACAGGTTCAACGTTTCCATCTGGGTAAAGCGCGGCCAGCTTCCGACGTAGGCCAGCGGCATCGCCTTGAGCAAGGCCGTGTCCAATTGGCGTAGCAGCCCTCGCCACTCGCGCGCGGTGGCGAGCGTGCCCTGACGGCGGTCGATGACCAGCACCGCGGCCGCGCCGGAGCGCGCAACTTCTTCGGCCACCTGCGTCCAACACGCAAGCCGCGCCTGCTGGGTGGCGGTAGCGCCTTCGATCTCGACCCGTAGCGTGTTGCCCTGCGCTTCGAAGTGCAGAAGGTATTCGTGCACCGGCGCCGGCAATTCAACGCAGCACATGTTCGATCCGTTCGGCGAGTGCCTGCGGCGGCGTGGCCGGCGCGAAACGCGCGCTTACCGCGCCCTGGCGATCAACCAGGAACTTGGTGAAATTCCACTTCACCGCCGCGCTGCCCAGCAGGCCGCGACGTTCGCGTTGCAGCCAGCGCCATAGCGGGTCGGCACCGGCGCCATTGACTTCGATCTTGCGCGACAGGGCGAAGTCGACATCGTATTCGAGGGCGCAGAACACCTTGATCGCATCGTCGCCGGCCGGCTCCTGGCGACCGAACTGGTTGCAGGGAAAGCCGATCACCACCAGGCCACGCTCGCGATACTGGCGCCACAGCGCCTGCAGGCCGGCGTATTGCGGGGTGAAGCCGCAGCGCGAGGCGACATTGACCAGCAGCAGCGGCTGACCGCGCCATTGCGCCAACGCATGCGGCACGCCGTCAGCGTCGTGGTAGCTGAAATCGTAGGCTGTCGTCATCGCGTCCCCCTGAGTCCGCCCCCGCAGCATAGCCACCCCGGGGGGCGATGTGCCAGCGGGTTGAATTGCCGCCGCAATCGGCACACCATCGGCCGCGATCGCGCTGCCGCCCTCGCCTGGAGCTCCAGCATGTCCCCCACTGTCGATGCGCTGTCCCCCGGCTTCCTGCATATGCGTATCGTGCTCGGCATGGTGGTGGGCCTGGGCCTGACGCATCTGTTGCGGCAGTTCGCCCGCATCATCGAACACCCGGGGCGCAAGCGCGTGTACTGGGTGCACCTGGTGTGGGCGGCGTCGATGTTCCTCTACCTGCTGTCGTTCTGGTGGTGGGAATATCGTCTGAGCCTGGTGACGCAGTGGACCTTCAACCTGTACCTGTTCGTCACCGTCTATGCCTTGCTGCTGTACCTGTTGTGCACACTGGTACTGCCGGAGAACATCGACGAATACCAGGACTGGCGCGACTACTTCTACGCGCGGCGGGCCTGGTTCTTTGGCTTCCTGGCCGCCGCCTACCTGATCGACCTGGCCGACACGCGGGTCAAGGGCGCGGCCTATTTCGCCGCCGTGGGCCACGAAATGCTGGTGCGCGACGTCGCCTACGCCGTATTCAGCCTGGCGGCCATCGCCACCCGCAATCCGCGCTTCCACGCCACCTTTGCCCTGGCGGGCCTGGCTTACCAGCTGGTCTTCATCGCGCGCCAATTCGAAGTCCTGTAGACCGGTGCCCAGCGCCGGGTTGTCGCATGCCTTTCGTCACGGGCGGCGGCGGGCCGGCATCGGGTAGCCTCGGGAATTCCGATTTCGCAGGAGTTCTCCTTGACCACCCGCCTTGCCCTGGCCCTGGCCGTCGCCCTCGGCGCGACCACGCCCGCCTACGCCACCGCCGTCGACGCCATGAACGCCACCGCTGCCACTGCCGCCACTCCGGCCTCGGCCAACCCGTTCTTCAGCGAGAGCCCGCTGCCGCTGCACTACCCGCAGTTCGACAAGATCAAGGACGCCGATTTCGCGCCTGCCTTCGACGCGGGCATGGCCCAGCAGCTCAAGGAAGTCGAGGCGATCGCCAACAACAAGGCCAAGCCGACCTTCGACAACACGATCATTGCGCTGGAAAAGAGCGGCCAGGTCCTGGACCGCGCCACCACGGTGTTCTTCAACCTGGTCGGCACCGACACCAACGACACCCGCAAGCAGCTGCAGGCCGACTACTCGGCCAAGTTCGCCGCCCATCGCGACGCGATCAACCTCAACGGCAAGCTGTTCGCCCGCCTGCAGGCGCTCTACGACAAGCGCGATTCGCTCGGCCTGGATGCCGAAGGCGTGCGCCTGGTGGAGAAGTACTACACCGACTTCGTCCGCGACGGCGCCAAGCTCTCCGACGCCGACAAGGTCACGTTGAAGTCGATGAACGCCGAAATGGCGCGCCTGGGCACCCAGTTCAGCCAGAACGTACTGGCCGAAGTGAATGCCGCCGCCGTGGTGGTGGACGACGTCAAGCAACTCGACGGCCTGTCCGACGAGCAGATCTCCGCCGCCGCCGAAGCGGCCAAGGCGCGCAAGCTCGACGGCAAGTACGTCATCGCCCTGCTCAACACCACCGGCCAGCCGCCGTTGGCGCAGCTCAAGGACCGCGCCCTGCGCCAGCGCATCTACGAAGCCTCGGTCAACCGCGGCAGCCACGGTGGCGAATTCGACAACACCGCGCTGGTCGCGCGCATCATGAAACTGCGCGCCGAGAAGGCCAAGCTGCTGGGCTTCCCCGACTACGCGACCTACTCGCTGGAGAACCAGACCGCCAAGACCCCCGAAGCGGTCAACGCGATGCTGGGCCAACTCGCCCCGCCGGCCGTGGCCAATGCCAAGCGCGAAGCAGCCGACCTGCAGAAGATGATCGACGCCGAGCAGAAGGCCGCGCGCAAGCCGACCTTCAAGCTCGAGCCGTGGGACTGGGCCTTCTATAGCGAGAAGGTGCGCCAGGCCAAGTACAACTTCGACGAGTCCCAGCTCAAGCCGTACTTCGAGTTCAAGAACGTGCTGGAGAACGGCGTCTTCTTCGCCGCCAACCAGGAATACGGCCTGACCTTCAAGGAACGCCACGACCTGCCCAAGTACCGCGACGACATCTACGTCTACGACGTGTTCGACGCCAACGGCAAGCAACTGGCGATCTTCATCCACGACCCCTACGCGCGCGCCTCCAAGCGTGGCGGCGCCTGGATGAACTCCTACGTATCGCAGTCGGCCCTGACCGGCGACCAGCCGGTCGTGGCCAACCACCTCAACATCCCCAAGCCGCCCGCCGGCCAGCCGACGCTGCTGACCTGGGACGAAGTCACCACGATGTTCCATGAGTTCGGCCATGCGCTGCACGGCATGTTCTCGGACGTGAAGTACCCCTACTTCTCGGGTACCAGCGTGCCGCGCGACTTCGTCGAGTTCCCCTCGCAGGTCAACGAAATGTGGGCCGACTGGCCGTCGATCCTGAAGAACTACGCCAAGGACCACACCACCGGCGCACCGATGCCGCAGGCATTGCTGGACAAGGTCGTGGCCGCATCGAAGTTCAACCAGGGCTTTGCCACCACCGAATACCTGGGCGCGGCGATGCTCGACCAGAACTGGCACCAGTTGCCGGTGGACAAAGTCCCCGACGCCGCCGGCGTGATGCCGTTCGAAGCGCAGTCGCTGGCCGCCGACGGCATTGCCTACGCACCCGTACCGCCGCGCTATCGCACGCCGTATTTCAGCCACATCATGGGCGGGTATGCGGCGGGTTATTACGCGTATATCTGGTCCGAAGTGCTGGATGCGAACACCCAGCAGTGGTTCCGCCAGCATGGGGGCCTGAGCCGCGAGAACGGCGACCATTTCCGCAAGACGCTGTTGTCCAAGGGCGGCAGTGTGGATGCGATGGCGCTGTTCCAGGATTTCGCCGGGCACGCGCCGAAGATCGAGCCGTTGCTGGAGAAGCGGGGCTTGACCGTGGGCGGTGGCGATGGGGAGCAGCCTAAGAACGAGCCGCAGGGTAAGTAAGCGGGTTGGTTTTGTTTTTTGAAGAAAGGCCACCTTGCGGTGGCCTTTCTTTTGTTTTGTTTTTGCGTGCGGTGGTCGGGGGCAGACCCTGTTCGGGACACGCCGTGAACCCATCCGCGCCCCCTCAGCGTCTCCGTGGACAAAGAAGTGATGCCGTCGCAACGGCCAGAGAAATTCGCGGCCGATATGCGACATCCATGTCGCCGATTGTCCCGAACAGGGTCTGCCCCCGACCACCCGATAGATCAGCCTGGTTTGTGGGACAAAGCTTTCGGTCGCCGCGCCAACGTCATCTGCAGAACCGCTGGTGCACCATTGCGGCGTCGGCAAGCAAACGGCGCTCGGCCTCGGACGCGACGCCGATGCTCTTACCCTCCTCGAGGGTGCGATTGATGCCAGGGCAAGGATCATCTGTGTAGCCCGGGGGCCATAGACCGGCTAGTCGTCCAAACTCGCGGACTATCAATTCCGTCGTAATTTTTGCCCTGACCTTGAATCGTTCGGGGGCCGGTCGGAAGCGAATGGCCTGCGGGCTTTCGGCGAAAATTCGCGAAGAAGTGCTCTTGAAGATCGGAGGCTCAGCCACGGCCGCCGCAGTCCGGGCCGAAGAGATGGCCTCAAGGACAGGCGCATCAGTTGCCAATGGCCCGCGGCTCGGATTGGCAGGTATTGGCAAGCCAGCCTTCGTCACTGGCGTTGCGTTCCGGGAGACTCGATGACTCGCGCGAAATCTATGCGCCCCAACATGAGAAGGCGCCGCCACTTCGGCGAAGGGGGTCTGGCTTGCCACCACGAAGCGAATCGACATTCGCTCCGGACCCGCCAGATGGGGTGGAACATTCTGAACTCGAAAGAGCCACGCCCCGAATGCCAGGTGCACCAGCAAAACGAGTAGCCAAGCCATGAGGTGATCGGCCCAGGGAATTCTGGGGGATTTTCCCGCCGCTGTTGGCCTCATACCCTATCGAACAGTCGGGCCCGCAACCTGGGGTCTGCTAGACAACGCTCGATCTGTTCCTCCAAGCAAGTCGCATCAAATCGATACAGACTTCCCTGGCCGAGGAAGTGGCTCGAAGCGTACTGCCAATACAGGTAACGGCCCCTCATCAACTCTTGAAGCGACCTAAAGAGCTCCCGGGTCGCCAAGTAATCCGACGCGACGTCCTGGCCCTTATAAGGACACACCGTGCCCAACTGCTGAGATTCAATCAGCAGACCAAACTCCGTGCGGAAGCCATCCCGCCGTAGCGGCGATGAAACGGCGGGCAGCACGCCTCCTCCGGCACGGCGGGCCAAGTGCGCAGCACCAAGAGCCGCTTGTCGCGTCCTTCCCGCGAAAGGGACCGGATAGGTGGCCACATCCGGGCCGTAGACATCAGGCATCAAGACGACGACGCCCCCCTGAGCCAGGGCGCGCATAGCGAATCTCAAGCCGGCTCGACTATTGTGCGCGACTTCTAGGCGTCCATCATTTGGGAACAGGCGCTCAGCGAGTTCATCGAACCTGTCATTTGTGGCGTGGCGCGCAGGGTCTTCGTAGAACACGACCAGCCTGCGGCGTCCTGCAATATGAAGAGCCAGGCCTATAATCGAATCCACATAGCAGCCATGGTGTGGGATTGCCAGGACCAGCGCCCGCCCGGTTGCCAGGGCCTGATCGAGCATGGCGTAGTCCGATTTGTCGCGAGACGCGCATGATTCGAGAGACGCTGCTTTACTTCTGATGCGCCATTGTCTTTGCGAGCGAATCACACGGAACTTCCATGTGCAGTAGTCCCGCCACGTTCCGTCCCCGTACTTGATCGCAGCATCCAAACTTTCAAACGCCGCGCGCCCCAGAAAGGAGCGCACAGATCTCGACAGGATCGCATCAACGATTCGAATCATTCGGTTCACCCAGAGCGCCCGGCTCAAGGCCCATCACCCGCTCCAGCAGTCGCTTTCGCCTTGCTTCGCTTAGTGTTTCCGCCCCTGGCCCAGTTACAAAGCACAGTACCGAGGCTTGCAGGGTCCGCAGACGTGACATCGACATTCGGGCCCTCCCCTCTGGGCTACGCCAGTGCTGCCCCGACGAAGCCAACCAGTCGGGCCCTAACTGCTGGCAGGATTCGAAGTAGCGCTCAAGCTGACGACAGGTCTGGATGGCAGCATCGTCGCCAGTAACAAGGCTTTCGTGGGCGTCCCTCCGCTGTCCCAGGATTCGAAAGCCGTACTGGCCCGCAAGGAGAATCTCCGCAATCGGGAAGAACCGTTCGCCCTGCCGCGTAGATACGCGAATCGGTGCGAGATGAGGCTCTACGCACTGGTCGGGGAAGCTGATGAAACAGGCCGGCTCGCCTGCCGCCAACGAACTCGCGTGCCGCAGTGCATCGGCGGGCCCCAAAATAGGCCAACCAGTGGTCGCCTCTCCCAACAGACGCTCGCACCCGACGAGGATTCTCCCCCTGGCATTGCTGGACGCAATGACCTGCAGTACCGCTCTTGTTGTGGGCATCAAACGGACACTCCGCCCCACTGCTACGCATTGCAGGGCTCGCCTGGCACACCAGGCCGCACGCCAGCTTTGTAGGATCCAGGGCGCCACGTCGAGCTCACCGGGCCCAGCCTGCGTCGATCAGAGATCGACACAGGCTGCTGCTTGGTGGGCCTACCAGTCGCAACGGCAGATCTCGCACGTGGTGGGCTGTTGCTCTGGCCCGCCCGAAGCGATGACATCTTTCAACTGCGTAACCGCATCAGCGGCGAGCAAGAACGCACCCTGGAACTCGGACAAGGTAGCGTTCGACATTTGCTGGAAAGCACTCAGATCCATCGGAAATATTTCCAATTCCATGCGCCAAATTGCGCGCACCCATCAGAACGGCTACCGAGGAGTTCGGCAATTGCCAGCGTGCAGACAGGACATTACCGAGGATTTGTCTCACACCAAAATGGTAGTGAAACAGATGGACGCCAGCAGCTAAGTGCGAGTAGCTAGGAGCGACGCTCACGCGCTCCCGAGCAGCGAGGGGGTGTCCCGGTAGGCGCCGGCAACGGAGCCGTTGGCGACTGATTGCAGCGTGCAAGAAACCTTGCCGTCCTTCTCCCGCTTGCGGGAGAAGGTGTCGCGACAGCGATGGATGAGGGCTTCTCTCCTCACACAAACGCGACCTTCTATCGGGCGTTCGGGGCCGGGCCCTTGCCCCGGGGGCGTTGGGCGACAGGACGTCGCCCAAACGAGCCCCGCATGGATGCAGTAGTTGGCGTCCCCCGGGGCAAGGGCCCGGCCCCGAACGCCGCACGGAAAACTAAAGAGTCTAAGTCTTCCCCCGAACAACCAAAGTAGCCGTCATCCCAGCCGCCAAAACCGTCCCCTCAGGCAAATGGTCCGCATCAATCCGCACCCGCACTGGAATCCGCTGCGCCAACCGCACCCAGTTGAACGTCGGATCGACATTGGCCAGCAAATCGCCACCGGCCGGGTTGTCGCTATCGGTAATGCCGTGCGCAATGCTCTCGATGCTGCCATGCAGTGGCGCGCCACCGCTCATCAAGCGCACATCCACCGCATCGCCAACGTGCAAGGCCGGCAGCTTGGTCTCCTCGAAGTAGCCGTAGATCCAGAACGAATGCTGGTCGATGACCGCCACGCGCGCGGTACCGGCGTTCGCATAGTCGCCCACGCGCACGTCTAGATTGGTCACATAGCCATCGACCGGCGCGCGTACTTCCGTGCGCTCCAGGTTCAACGCGGCCGCTGCCAATGCCACTTGCGCCTGCTCGACCGCGGCCACGGCTTCTTGCTGCGCCGCGCTGGCCTGGCGCTGGCTGGCGCGGGCCTGTTCGACCGCTGCGCGCGCGGCGTTGGCCGCGGCCAGCGAATCGCTGCGGGCTTCGTCCGAGATCAGGCTGCCCTGGATGCGCTGCCGGCGTTCGTACTGGGTCTGGTACTTGGCCAGGTTGGCCGCTTGCTCGGCAGCGCTCGCGCCGGCGGCCTGGATGCTGGCACCGGAGGCGCGCGCCGCAGCCTGCGCGGCGGTGAGGTTGGCCTGGGCCTTGTCCAGTTCGAAGCGGTAGCGGCTCTGGTCGATCACGAACAGCAGTTCGCCCTTCTTCACTACCTGGTTGTCCTTTACCGCCACCTCGGTGACCAGGCCGGCAACGTCGGGCGCAACCCGCACTACTTCGGCGCGCACGCGGCCGTCGCGGGTCCAGGGCGAATACATGTAGTGCTTCCACAGCGCCATGGCTACCAGGGCAGCGATGAGGACGATTACGGTGGTCAGGCAGAAACGCATCAGCGACAACAGGCGGGGGTTCATGGCGGGGCTCACAGCAGGAGCAGCGCAAGGCTGCTGAACAGGATGAGGAAAACGGCGATGCGGAACAGCGAGGGATGCCAGACGTAGCGATACAACTGGTAGCGGCCGGCTACCCAGTCCAGGCTCCAGAACACCGCGAGCATGGCGATGAACAACAGCAGGATGGCCGGCACAAGCGTGCCGCCGAGGGCGATTTCAGGGGGCATGGGAGGGTTCCTTCGCAGCCGCCGCGGCGGTCAGGTAGCGCGCCATCACCGACTGGTCGTCGACCAGGGCCAGGCGGATCAAATGCAGGTGTTCGCGCACGAACGTCAGGTCGGCGCTGGCGCCGGTTGGCAGCCGCGCGCAGGCCAACGCGTCTTCCACCGCGGCCAGGGCAGCCTGATAGGCAGCGACAGCGGGTTGTTCGAAGAACCGCCCCAACGCGCCAATGGCCCTGCCTGCGGCTGCCTCCAGCGGTGCTGGCAACGGTTGCTCGCGAAGGTCATGGCGCAGCGCGATGACGGCGCGGCCGGTTTCGTGCACCGCCAATGCCCAGGCCAGCAGCAGGCGCGAGTCATCGCTGCCGGCCTGGGTCTGGCTGACGATCTGGTGGAACAGATCGTGGTTCACACTCTCGAAGCGATAGCGCAGGCCGGGCAACGGCGCTTCGGCCGCCAGCGCCACCTGCGCGCGCAGCGCGGCGAGTTGACGGCGGCGCAGCCAGGGGCTGCCGATCGCAGGGGGCACCAGCCCGAACATCATCACCACCGCGCCCAGGCCCAGCAGCTGGGCGATGCCGTCGTTGATGAAATGCAGCGGGTTGAAGACCATCGGGTTGCTGATGGCCAGGATGTAGGCCAGGCCCATGCAGCCGCCGAGGCCGAACAACGACCAGGCCGGCCGCGTGAACAGATAGGCGCCCACCATCAGGAACGGCAGCAGGCAGGCCACCAGCAAGGCAAAGCCATCGATGCGAGTGAGGATGAAGAACACGCAGACGAAACCGGCCAGCATGCCGCCGAGGTAGCCCAGGGCGACTTTGAGCGTGACCCGCACAGGGCCCGGCGAGGTCGCGAACAAGCCGGAAAAGATCGTCGCCAGCAGCATCGCGTTGGCGCCGGCCGGCCACGCCGTGGCGATCCAGAACACGGCCAGCACGGCCATGGTCATGGCGGTGCGCGCAGTAGCCAGGGCGGCGCCGGCGTAGTCATTGCCACGCACGAAGCGCGCGCGCTCGACCAGGTTGCCAGGGACCGCTTCGCTGCGCAGCTCGAGCTGGGAAGTGACGTACTGCTCCAGCTCGCGGGCGAAGCGCTGCACCAGGCTGGCGCCGATATCGAATTCCTCGGCGCGTTGCGGCGCGATCCTCGCCCGCGCGGCGCTGGCCAAGCCGGGCATTTCCTCGCGCGCGGCCCGCAGGCGCTGCAGCAGCGCGGGCGAGGCCACGGTGTCGCCCAGGGCCTCGCCCAATGGTCGGTACAGCGCGATGATCGCGGCCGCCACGTCCTCGCTACCGCTGCGCTGCAACCGGTTGAGCAGGTGGTGCAGCGACTGGAAACTGGTCGAAACGGCCATGAAGCGTTGGTTGGCCAGTTCCATGTGGGCGCTGCGCGCGCGGGCTTGCGGGTCTTCGAAGATCACCGAGCTGCGCAGGTCTTCCAACGCTACCGCGTCGCGCACGAAGCGCAAATGCGCCTTCTCCATGTCCGCACGCGCAATCGCGCCGGCGGTGCTGCCGCGCATGAAGTCGATGAAATGCTGGTACTGCTGGCGCGCGGTCTGGCGCAGGGTTTCGCGCACGCGCACCGGGAACACCACATCGTTGATGACCGCGCTGACCAGCAGGCCGAGCATCACTTCGGTGATGCGGTACATCGCCGATTCGAATACTCCGCCGGGAGCCTCGATCACCGGCAGCGCGATGATCGCGGCGCTGTAGCCGGCCAGCACGAAAGCGTAGGACTTGAAATTGCGATACAGCGTGGCACCGCCCGCGCACAGGCCGATCCACAGCGCCATCGCGCCAAGGAACAAGCTGCGTTGCTGCGGGAAGGCAGCGACAATAGCCACCGCCGCCGCCGCGCCGGCAAAGGTGCCAAGCACGCGATAGAAGCTCTTGGCCAGCACCATGCCCGACTGCCGGTGCATGACGATGATGGTGGTCATCGCCGCGGTGTTGGGCGAAGGCAGTTGCAAGCGCATCGCCAGCCACAACGCGATGAAGTAGGACAGCGCGGTGCGCACGATGAACAGCCAGGCATCGCCCTCCTCGCGGAGGAATTGCCAAAGCGCCGTGCGCCGCGTGGCGGATGAGGGAACGGAGAGAGTCGACATGGGGTTTGCTGGCGCGACCAGTTACGGCGCTTCCATGCCTTCGAGCATCTTCTTCAGCAGCGTTTCCAGCCGCACCTGTTCGGCATCGCCGAGACCGCTGAGTTCGGTCTCCAGCAGCACGCAGATGTCGGGCAGCATGCGTTCGATCAGGGCAACGCCGGCCGGCTCTAGGGTCAGGGTGACCTTGCGCCGGTCATCCTCGTTGCTGCTGCGGCGGATCAGCCCCTTCTCGCAGAGCTGGTCGGTCAGGCGGGTGACGTTGGCCGATTTCTCGCCGGCCGCTTCGGCCGCCTCGCTGGGGCTCAACGACTGGTCCGGGGTGCCGTACATCATCATCAGCACGTCGTACTCCGGATGGCTGATGCCGAAAGGCTTCAGCGCGCCGTTGGCGTTGGCGTGGATGCGCTTGTAGAGGTGCTTGATCAGCCGAACGAGCACGGCCGGCTCGCGCGGAAACGCGGGATAGCGCTCGCAGGTCACCGCCAGGCGGCGTTCGACGGGTTCAAAGCTGCTCATGGCGGGCCTCGGTTAGGTCAGGCCCATATATTACACTTCTGAACTATATAGGTGTGTAGGGAAGCTGTTCCGGTGGCGGAACAGTGTCGGTTTATGATGGGTGGTCCGGGGCCGCGCGCGGGCGCGGCCGGGGCTGAAGCCCCTCCTACAAGGGGGTCAGCGGACGGGGTTGTAGCCGCCCGGCACGCCCTCGGGCGACAGCACCAGCTGCCATAGCTGGGCGTGGCGGCAGCGGAAGCTGGCCATCGAGGCGGCCAGGTAGAACCGCCACATGCGCCGGAAGCGTTCGTCGTAGCGCGGGTCCAGCTGCGGCCAGGCCGCCTCGATGTTGCTGCGCCAGGCTTGCAGGGTCCGATCGTAGTCGGCGCCGAAGTTGTGCCAGTCCTCCATCACGAACAGGCCTTCGCTGGCCTCGGCGATCTGGCGGATCGAGGGCAGCATCGAATTGGGGAAGATGTAGCGCGCGATCCACGGGTCGGTGCGATGGCGGCTGAGGTTGCCGCCGATGGTGTGCAGCAGGAACAGGCCATCGGCACGCAGACAGCGCCTGGCCACTTCGAAATAGTGGCGGTAGTTCTTCTCGCCGACATGCTCGAACATGCCCACCGAGAACACCGCGTCGAAGGGTTCGTCGAGTTCGCGGTAGTCCTGCAGGCGGATCTCGATCGGCAGCCCGGCGCACAGCTCGCGCGCGAACTGTGCCTGTTCGGCGGAGATGGTGATCCCCACGCCGGTGACGCCATAGCGCTCGGCGGCGAATTTCAGCGCCTCGCCCCAACCGCAACCGATGTCGAGCACACGCTGGCCGGCGCGCAGGCCAAGCTTGCGGCAGATCAGGTCGAGCTTGGCTTCTTGCGCCGTGTCCAGGTCTTCGGCGCGCGCCCAGTAGCCACAGCTGTAGACCAGACGCCGGCCGAGCATGGCCTGGTACAGGTCATTGCCGAGGTCGTAGTGACGCTTGCCGACTTCGTAGCTGCCGCGTCGAGCCTGCAGGTTGAACAACTTGGCGCGCAAAGCGTCGCCGATCTCGCCGAAGCCGTGCACGCGTTCGTCCAGGCGCGCGCGCATCAGGTGTAGCAGGAATACGTCCAGGGCGTTGGCATCCCAACTGCCATCCATGTAGCTCTCGCCCAGCCCCAGCGAGCCCTGTGCCAGCACTCGCGCATACCAATCGGGGTCGTGCACCTGGATGTCCTGCGGCCGCTGGCCGCCAATCTCCACGCCGGCCTCGGCCAGCAATCCTTCGACGCGTTGGCGCAGGCGCTCGGGCATGGCGGCTCCGTTACGGGGCGAACAGCTCGGTATAGTCAGGGGCGACCAACGGCCGCAGTATCGCCGCCGGGACGTCCACGCTTTGGGTGCCGTCCGAATACGGCCCCACCTGGTAGGGCGGGAAGACAAAACGCATTGCGGCGATCTTGCCGGTTGCATCCAGCAGCGGAACGAATTGCTCGAAATTGCCGGCCTCGGCGGCGGTGCCTTCGGCAATCATCTTGTCGGCGTTCTTCAACAGTGCTTCGGCGTCGGGCGGGGGCAGCTTGTCGGCCTCGGTGCGTTTTTGCGCGGCGTCGTGCAACTGGGTCGCGATGTACTGGCCAACGCCGGCCCAGCCTTCGCGGGTGACGATCAGCTTCTGCGCGGTCAACATCTCGTTGCGCGCCGGCAGCCACACGAAACGCGCCACCAGCGGTTCGCCGTGGGCGCCACCGGTATAGCGGCTGCCGTCGGCGGCCACCGCAACGATGCCGGGCGTGTCGAGCACTTGCTGGAACGCCAGCGACAATTCATAGGGGGCGGTCGGCTTGTCGTTACCGAGCCCTTCTACCGCCTGCATCAGTTCGGCGCGCGCGGCCTCGCCATACTGCCGGACCGCGGCGGCCAGCCCGGGATAGCGGTCCAGGCCCGGCGGATAGCTGATGCCGACCAAGTAGCGCGGGTCGCGCTCGATCACGTCCTTCAGTTCGGCCGGCGCCGCCGCCGGTTCGGCGGCGGCCGGCGTCGTGTCGATAGCTGGCGCGGGCTTGTCGGCGGCCGCCTCGGTGGCGGGCCGGTCGGGCTGGCAGGCCGCCATGATCAATGCCGCGGCAACCGCCGTGGTCATCGCGGCCATGCCGCGCCACGTCCCTGCCCCGCTTGCTCCAAACCGCTTCATTCTCGACTCCTGACAGATATGGGTCGCCCTCAGCCCAACAGGTCGTGCTGGTCCGGGTGGCGCTCGAAATAGGCGGCTGCGTAGGAGCAGTCCGGCCGCACCTTGTAGCCTCGGGCACGGGCGAAATCCAGCGCATTTCGGACAAGACTGCCGGCCACGCCGCGCCCACCGATGGCCGCGGGCACTCCGGTATGTACCAGCCGCATAAGCCCGTCGGCCAGCTCGTAGTCCAGTTCGGCTTGATGGCCGTCGAGTTCGGCCACGAATCGTCGCCCTGTCGCGTCGTGGCGCACCGCCACCCCGGCGTCTTCGCTCATCTACTGCCCCCTTGCATTCCCGGTCTATTTTGTCCGCCACGGCGCGACTTCGGTGTGAAGCCGAGCGGCGCTGGCCGACGCGCCGCGTCACTTTCGGCCCTCAAGTCGTGCCCGAATCGGCCGATAAGGTCTGCGGAAGCCCCCAGCAGGGTTGGCACGGGATTTGCGGCTTCCGTCACAACCGAAGGAGAGGTCAAGCGCATGAGCATCGACACCACCCCGAACCAGCGCGATCCGGATAGCAACCTGTTGGAAGGCCTGTACCAGCTGGTCGTGAGCGGGCACACCGGCGGCAGCGAGTTCGAGCAGCTGACCGCCGAGGTATACGAACGCCTCCAGGACACCTATGCCGGCGCCTCCGAGAAGGCGCAACGACTGTTCAGCCGCACCGCGGCCTGACACGGGTCAAAGGGGGGGCCGTCCGCCCTGACGGGCGGGCGGTTCCCCCCTCAATCGCCGGCGCCGCCGCTCAATTGCCGGCGCCGCCGCTGAGCTGCTGCAGGAAGGCCGGTACCACGCCCGGCGCCATCGCCACCATGAACAAGACACCGAAGGCCGCGCCGGCCAGGTGCGCGCTGTGGTTGATGCGATCGCCGCCACGGCGGTCCATCCAGATGCTGTAGCCGACGTAGAACACGGCATAGAAGATCGCCGGGATCGGGATCGGGATGAAGAACAGGAACAGCTTGGTCCACGGGTCGAGCAGGATGTAGGCGAACAGCACCGCCGACACCGCCCCGGACGCACCCAGGCTGATGTAGTTCGGATTCTTCTGGTTCTTCAGGTAGCTGGGCAGGATCGAGACCACCAGCGCGGCCAGGTAGAACAGCGGATAGGTCAGCCAGGTACCGGTGACCTGCAACATCGCGTACTCGATGTGCTTGCCGAAGAAATACAGGGTGACCATGTTGAACAGCAGGTGCATCCAGTCCGCGTGCACGAAGCCGTAGGTCACCAGGCGGTCGTACTGGCGATGGCGATCCACTGCCGGCGGCCATAGCACCAGGCGGTCGGCGAGCTTGCGGTTGGAAAACGCCATCCAGGAAACGATGGCGGTAATGGCGATCAGCAGCAGGGTGATCATCTAGGGGCTCAGGTCAGGCAATGCGGTAGTGATCGACGGTGCGGTAGCGACGCGCGTACAAGCCGAAGGCGAGCGCGGCCAGGAACGCGAACCCGGCGAAGAAGAACATCAAGAATGCAGTCTCGCTCAGGCCGGTACTGTCGATGTGGCCGGTGACGGTGTCGTTGCGCACCGCCACGTTCGACAGCAGCACCCACAGGTTGCCGACGGTGGTGGGGAGGTACCAGAAGCTCATCACCACGCCCTTCATCGAGGCCGGCGCCTGGCTGTAGGCGAACTCCAGCCCGGTGGCCGACACCAACACCTCGCCGAAGGTCAGCAGCGCGTACGGCAGGATCTGCCAGGCAATGTGCATCGGGTCGCCGCCATCCATCGTGACCTGGATGGCACCGACGACGACCCAGGCCAGGCCGCTGAAGGCGATACCGGCGGTCATCCGGCGCAGCGCGGTCGGCTCGTAGCCGCGCTTGCGCAGCAGCGGATACAGCACGAAGTTGTTGAACGGGATCAGCAGCATCACCAGCAGCGGATTGAGCGCCTGCATCTGCGCAGCACTGAACCAGGCCGGCATCACCATCTCGCGACCCTGCAGCACCCAGGTCGAGGCCTTCTGGTCGAACAGCGAGAAGAACGGCGTCACCAGCGCGAACACCACCAGCACCCGCAGCAGCGCGCGCACGCCATCGACCGCGGCATCGGGATGGGCGCCGCGGGCACGCTCCAGTTGCCACCAGGCGCCACCACCGACACCGGCCAGCAGCAGCACCAGGGTCAGGCACAGGCAGATGACGATGCCGAGGCTGTCGACCCAGGCGAAGCTGGCCAAAGCCAGCAGCAGCGAGACCACGGCCAGCGCCAGCCCTGGGCGCGCCTGCCCCGGCGCATGGGCCAGCAACGCGGTGCGCACCACCCGGGCGAAGCTGTGCGGATCGGTCGGCGGCGGCGGCACGTGGACGTAGCGCTTGCGGCCGAGCCAGAACACCAGCGTGGCCACGAACATCAGCAGGCCGGGGATGCCGAACGCCCAGGCCGGGCCCAGGTTCTTCAACGCCAGCGGAATCAGCAGCGAGGCGAACAGCGAGCCGAAGTTGATGATCCAGTAGAACGCGTCGAAGGCGACCCTGGCCAAATGCTTGTTGCGCTGGTCGAACTGGTCGCCCATGAACGAGGCCACCAGCGGCTTGATGCCGCCAGCGCCCAAGGCGATCAGGCCCAGGCCTAGGAAGAAGCCGGTGCGATGGCCTTCGAACAACGCCAGGCAGGCGTGGCCGGCGCAGTAGACCAGGCTGAACCAGAAAATGGTGTTGTACTTGCCGAAGAAGCGGTCGGCCAGCCAGCCGCCGAGCAGCGGGAAGAAATACACGCCGATCATGAAGCTGTGGAGGATGTGCTTGGCCTCGGCCTCGCGGCCCGGGGCGGTCACCTCCTGCAGCAGCAGCGAGGTGATCAGGAACTGCACCAGGATGTTGCGCATCCCGTAGAAGCTGAAGCGCTCGCAGGCTTCGTTGCCGATGATGAAGGGAAGTTGGCGCGGCATGCGCGCCGGCTCGGTGGCGGCCGGGGAAGAGGTCGTCATCGTGGAATTTCGCAGGACAAAGGCGAAGCCTAGCATTCCGCTCCCGGGATTGCGGCGGGCCGGGGCGCCGCTTTCGCCGCAGCGCAGCTTGGCCGCGGCATCGGCATCCCTTAGTCTCTCCGGTTCATCCTCGCCCCCAAGGATTCCCTGGATGCGTCTGCGACCCGTGCTGGCCACCGCCCTGCTCTGTGCCCTGGCCTTGCCGGCGGCGGCCGCGGATGCGCCGCTGACCACGGTGTCCGAACGCAGCGGTTTCCTGGATACCGGCCGCTACGACGAAGTCCTGGCCCTGTGCGATGCCTTCGCCGCCCGCTTCCCGCAAGCCGTGCGCTGCCTGCAATTCGGCACGACGCCGGAGGGCCGACCGATGAAGGCGCTGGCAGTGTCTACCCGCGGCGCGCTCGATCCCGCCGCGGCGGCCAAGGCCAAGCTGCCGGTGGTGCTGATCCAGGGCGGCATCCATGCCGGCGAGATCGATGGCAAGGATGCCGGCTTCCTCGCCCTGCGCGAGCTGCTCGAAGGCAAGCTTTCGCGCGGCACGCTGGACAAGGTGGTATGGCTGTTCGTGCCGGTGTTCAACGTCGATGGCCACGAACGCTTCGGCGCCTGGAACCGCCCCAACCAGCGCGGCCCGCGCGAAATGGGGTGGCGCGTGACCGCGCAGAACCTCAACCTCAACCGCGACTACGTCAAGGCCGATGCGCCGGAAATGCAGGCCATGCTGCGCCTGGTGCAGCAATGGGACCCGTTGCTCTACGTCGACCTGCACGCCACCGACGGCGCCCAGTTCGAGCATGATGTTTCGATCCAGGTCGAACCGCTGCACGCCGGCGACACCCGCCTGGCCGGCGACGGCAAGGTGTTGCGCGATGGCGTGATTGCCGATCTGAAGCGCCACGGTTCGTTGCCGCTGCCGTACTACCCTTCTTTCGTGGTCGACGATGATCCGGCCTCGGGCTTCGAGGATTCAGTGCCGCCGCCACGCTTCTCGCACGGCTATTTCTTGCTGCGCAATCGCTTCGGCATGCTGGTCGAAACCCATTCGTGGAAGCCGTATCCGCAGCGCGTGCAGATCATGCGCAACACGATTGTCGCGGCGCTGGAACAAGCCGCTCGGCACGGCGCGCAATGGCAAGCCGACGCCGCTGCCGCCGATCGCGCCGACCTCGCCGGCCAACCGGTAGCGCTGGACTACAAGGCCGGCGAGCACGTGCGCCAGGTCGACTTCCGTGGCTACAAGTACACCCGCACGCCGTCGCCGATCTCCGGCGCGCTGATGACGCGCTACGACGAGAACACCCCGCAAATCTGGCACCTGCCCTTGCGCGACGACATCCGCCCCAGCGTGGTCGTCGATGCGCCGCGCGGCGGCTATGTCGTGCCCGCCGCGCAGGCGGCCTGGGTCGGCGAGAAACTGCGTCAGCACGGCATTGCCTTCCACCCGCTCGGTGCACTCGGCGCGCAGTCGCTGCAGTCGTTCCGTGCCGACAAAGCCGAGTTCGCCGCGCAGTCTCTGGAAGGCCACCAGCGCCTGAGCGTGCAGGGCCAGTGGCACGACGACTCGCGTGCGATTGGCGCCGGGGCATTGTTCGTGCCGATCGCCCAGCCGCAGGCGCGCCTGGTGATGGCCTTGCTCGAACCGCAGGCGCCCGACTCGCTGCTGCAATGGGGCGAGTTCAACAACGCGTTCGAGCGCAAGGAATACATGGAAGCCTATGTCGCCGAGGAAGTGGCCGAGAAGATGCTCGCGGCCGACCCCGCGCTGAAGGCCGATTTCGAACGCCGCCTGCGCGAAGACGCCGCGTTCGCCAACGATCCGCGCGCGCGCCTGGAATTCTTCTACCGCCGCCACCCCAGCTGGGACGAGCGCTATCGCTTGTACCCCGTGCTGCGCAGCGAGCGCGTCCTGCCCTGAGATCCCCGATGTCCAATTTCCCCCTGCTCTTCGCACGTCCGCCGATGAAAACGATTTCAGTCCTGACCCGCTGTCTGCTGGCACTGGCTGCCTGCTTGCCCGCCCTCGCCATGGCGGCCCCTGCGGCCGCCGCCGCGTCCGCCGTGCAGGAGCGGGATGCATTGACCGTGGTCACGCTCAACCTCTATCACGACCGTGAGGATTGGCCGCGGCGGCGCGTGCAGATCCTGGAGACGCTGCAGCGCCTGCGCCCGGATGTCATCGCGCTGCAGGAAGTCATCCAGCGCGAAGGCCTGCAGAACCAGGCGCAATGGCTGGCCGATGCGTTGGGCTATCAGTGGCGCTTCGTCAGTACCGACCCGGTCGGCAGGGCGATGCGCTACGGCAATGCGGTGCTCAGCCGGCATCGCCTGCTGTCCACCGCCGAACTGCGCCTGCGCCCGCTGGAAGACAGCCGCACCGCGCTGCGCGTGCGCCTGGACGTAGACGGCCGCACGCTCGATGCCTATGTCACCCATCTGCAGTGGCAGCACACCGCCGAGGGCGCGCAGATGCGCGCGACCCAACTGGCCGACCTGCTGCCGTGGATCACCCGCGAGTCGGCCGGCGTGCCGGTGGTGCTGGCCGGCGATTTCAACGCCAGCGACGAAGCGCCCGAACTGGCGCCGCTGCTTGAACATTTCGAGGACGGCTATCGCGCCGTGCATCCTGGACGCGACACTGCCGCCGATACCACCCTGGACCCGGCCAGCGCGCCGCCAATGCGCGTGGACCACGTATTCGTGCAGCGCGGCGCCTTTGCCGTGCGCGCCAGCGAGCGCCTGTTCCAGCAGCGCGACCGCGACCAGGTGCGCGCCTCCGACCACTACGGTGTGCTGACGCGTTTGCAGTGGCTGCCGGCCAGCGCTTCGACGCAACCCTGGCGCGACCGCACGCTCACGCCCAGCCGTCGCGCCGGCCTGCTGGTGGCAGCGATGACCCAGGACGAGAAGTTCCAGATGGTGCGTAGCTACTTCGGTATCGGCGACAAGCGCCCGCCGCTGGCACTGGGATCGGCCGGCTACGTGCCGGCGATCGAGCGCCTGGGGGTGCCGGCGCAGCAGCTCGCCGATGCCGGCGTCGGCGTCACCAACCCCGGCGGCATGCGCCCCGGCGATGTATCCACGGCAATGCCTTCCAACCTCGCCCTGGCCTCCTCCTGGAACCGCGCGCTGGCCTATGAGGGCGGCCGCACCATGGGTCGCGAGAGCTGGCAACAGGGTTTCAACGTGCTGCTGGCCGGCAGCGTCAACCTGCAGCGCGACCCGCGCAACGGCCGCAATTTCGAGTACGCCGGCGAAGATCCGCTACTGGCCGGGCGCATTGTCGGCGAATCGATTCGCGGCGTGCAGGCCGAGCACGTGGTCTCGACGATCAAGCATTACGCGATGAACGACATGGAGACCGCGCGCAACCAGCACAGCGCGCAAATCGGCGAACAGGCGATGCGCGAGTCGGACCTGCTGGCGTTCGAGCTGGCGTTGGGCATCGGTGAGCCAGGCTCGGTGATGTGCGCCTACAACCGCATCAACGGCATCTACGCCTGCGAGCATGATCAACTGCTCAATCGCATCCTCAAGCAGCAGTGGCATTGGTCCGGCTATGTGATGTCCGACTGGGGCGGCGTGCACAGCGGTTCGAAGGCGGCATTGGCCGGGCTGGACCAGCAATCGGCCGGCGAAGTCTTCGACAAGGCCGTGTTCTTCGACCAGCCGCTGCGCATGGCCGTAGCGGCCGGGATCGTGCCGCAGGCCCGGCTGGACGACATGGCGCAGCGCATCCTCTATGCCTTCTTCGCCACCGGCGCCTTCGATGCCCCACCACAGCGCCGGCCGATCGACGCCGACGCCGGCTTGCGTGCCGCGCAACAGGTCGCCGAGGAAGGCAGCGTACTGCTGCGTAACGAGGGTGGCGTGCTGCCGATCGCTGGCGATGTGCAACGCATCGCGGTCATCGGCGGGCATGCCGACAAGGGCGTGATCGGCGGCGGCGGCTCTTCGATGGTCGGCTGGACTGCGCTGGGGACCAACGCGGTGCCGGGGCTGGCGCCGACCACCTGGCCGGGACCGGTGATGTTCCATCCCTCCTCGCCACTGCAGGCCTTGCGCGAGCGGTTCCCGCAGGCGCGCATCGATTACCTGGACGGTCGCGACCGCGGCGCCGCCGCACGCCTGGCCGCGCAAGCGCAGGTGGCGATTGTTTTCGCCACGCAGTGGTCGGCCGAATCGGTCGACCTGCCGGACATGCGCTTACCCGACCAGCAGGACGCGTTGATCGCGGCGGTGGCGGCGGCCAACCCGCGCACGGTAGTGGTGTTGGAAACCAACGGCCCGGTGCGGCTGCCGTGGCTGGCGCAGGTACCGGCGCTGCTGCAGGCGTGGTATCCGGGCATCGGTGGCGGACCGGCGATCGCCGACCTGCTCAGTGGCCGCGCCAACTTCTCAGGCCGGCTGCCGGTGACTTGGCCGGTGGACGAATCGCAGTTGCCGCGCCCGCAGATCCCCGGCCTGGGCTTCAAGCCGGCCCAACCGGCCGGCGACACCATCGACTACGACATCGAAGGCGCCAACGTCGGCTACAAATGGTTTGCGGCGCGCGCGCTCAAGCCACAGTTCGCCTTCGGCCATGGCCTGTCCTACTCCCGCTTCCGCTACGACAACCTGGCGCTGGCCGTCCATGGCGCGCGCATCGTGGCCAGTTTCGACGTCCACAATGAGGGCGAGCGTGCCGGCGCGGCAGTGCCGCAGTTGTACGTGCGGGTCCCGGGCAACGCGCCGGCGCCGTTGCGACTGGCCGGCTGGCGCAAGCAGCTGCTGCAACCGGGGCAGACCCAGCGCCTGGAAGTAGAACTGGAACCGCGCACCCTGGCCAGCTTCGACACCGCCACGCAACAGTGGCGCATTGCGCCCGGCGGCTACGAGGTCACGCTGGCGCAGGCGGCGGACGCGCCGGTCGCGCAGGCCACGGCGGAACTGCCAGCAGCGGTGCTCGCTATCGACTGCGCTGACGCCCAGCCCTGCACGGCGCCTGCACCTTGACGCGTTAGCATCGGCGAATGTCTCTCTATCCCTTGCATCGCCTCGCCCGCTGGAGCTGGCTGCCGACCTTGCTGGTCGGCAGCCTGGCGCATGCGCACAGCCCGGGCGTGCCGCTGGTGCTGCCGCCCAGCGTTGGCGACGGCGTGTTCACCGTGGCCACCTTCAGCCTGGCACCGGACCGCGCCAACTGGGTCTCGCATCGCGATGGCATCGTCGAGGCCTTGCGGGCGCTGGCACCGGACGTGGTGGCGCTTCAGGACGTGGAGCAGTCGCCGGAAGTGCCGAACCAGGCGTGCTGGCTGGCCGCCCAGCTCGACTACGGCTGCAGCTTCATCAGTGCCGACCCGCCGAGCCGGCCACACCGCTTCGGCAACGCGCTGCTGACCCGGCGCCCGATCAGCGGCGATGCGGTGACCTTGCTGCATCCGTTCGAAATGGCCAGCACCGCCGGCATGGTGCGGATGGAAATCGCCGGCCTGCCGGTCAATGCCTATGTCACCCAGCTGCACCCCGGCGATGCACACAGCGATGACGGGCTGATCCGCGCACGCCAGGTGGTCAACTTGCTGCGCTGGATGGAAGTCACCGACGACGGCCTGCCGAGCGTGTTGATGGGCGACTTCTCATGCGCCGCCGGCGCCGCCGAACTGGAGGCGCTGGCCGCGCAATACCAGGAAGTGCGGGCCCCACGCCCGCACGAACAGGCCGGCGCGTTGGACCTGGGGGCGGCGGCCGAACCGGTGCCCACCGGCCACGATCACATCCTGCTGCGCAAGGACGGCTTCCGCGTGCTGCACCTGGCTGCGTTGCGCCTGCCCGGTGCCGATGGACCGCAGGCGCGCGGACTGGTGGCCACGGTACAGCTGCTGCGTCCCCAGGTGGCCGCGCCCTGAGCCGTCGCGGAAACGACAAAGGCCGGGCGAACCCGGCCTTTGTCTGGCGTTGAAGAAGATGGAAGCTCAGGCAATCGCTGCGTGGTAGCGGCGCTCGACTTCGTTCCAGTCCACGACGTTGTAGAACGCGCCGATGTATTCCGGGCGACGGTTCTGGTACTTCAGGTAATAGGCGTGTTCCCACACGTCCAGGCCGAGGATCGGCGTGTTGCCTTCCATCAGCGGGCTGTCCTGGTTGGCGGTGCTTTCGACCACGACCTTCTTGTCCGGGGTCACGCTCAGCCACGCCCAGCCCGAGCCGAAGCGGCTGATGGCGGCCTTGGTGAAGGCTTCCTTGAACTTCTCGAAACCGCCGACGTCGCGATCAATGGCCTTTGCCACCTCGCCCACCGGCTCACCGCCGCCCTGGGGCGACATCACCGTCCAGAACAGCGAGTGGTTGGCGTGGCCACCGCCGTTGTTGCGCACCGGACCCTGCAGGTTTTCCGGCAGCGACTTCAGGCGCGAGACCAGCTCTTCCACCGGCAGGTCGGCATATTCGGTGCCTTCGAGCGCGGCGTTGACGTTGTTGATGTAGGCCTGGTGGTGCTTGGTGTGGTGGATTTCCATCGTCTGCGCATCGATGTTCGGCTCGAGCGCGTCGTAGGCGTAAGGCAGCTTGGGGAGGGTGTAGGCCATCGGGGGTCTCCTGACTCGTTCGTCCGCGGCAGAGCGGACGTTGCGTTGACAATGTTAAGGATGCGGCGGGAACTTACCAAGTGCACGCGCGGGGATGGAGCATCCCACCCCACCGTCGGCCCGCACCGGCGAGGCCGCAACGATGCCGCAGGCACCGGTTACCCCGGCGTGAACCACGCTTCGTTCAAGCGCTCCACAGCCAACAATGCGCATACTCTTGCCACCTTGGCCCGGCAGGAACTTCACCGATGATGCGCAGACCCGGCTTGCTGATCGTCGCCTTGCTGTTGCTCGTCGGCGGCCTGTGGTGGCTGCGTTCGATGCAACAGCCGCACCCGCAATTCGCACCGGCGCTGAGCCAGACCAGCGCGCCTGGGCCCACCGCCCGTGCGCCAGGAAGCGCGTCGAGCCCCCTGCCCGCGTTCTTGCCCAACGAAGCGCGCCGGACCCTCGTCCTGATCCAGCGCGGCGGGCCCTTTCCCTATTCCCAGGACGGCAGCGTGTTCGGCAACCGCGAGGGCCACCTGCCCTCGCGCCCGCGCGGCTATTACCGCGAGTACACGGTCGATACCCCGGGGCTGTCGCATCGGGGCACGCGCCGGATCGTGACCGGTGGCGATCCGGTCGAGATCTGGTACTACAGTGACGACCATTACGAGACCTTCCGCAGCTTCAGCGTGCCGGCGCAGGTGCAGCCATGAGCGCGCATTTCGATCTCGATCTTGGCGATCCGGGGCAATCGGGCGTCTACCGGGTCGACCCGGCGGCGCTGGACACCATGGCCGCCCTCGCGCGAGACGCCGGCCTGCGCATCCTGCGCGTGGACCTGGCCGGCTGTGCGAGCAAGCGCACCCTGCTGGCGCGCCTGGCGGCGCAACTGGACTTCCCGCATGGCAGTGGCTTGAATTGGGACGCGCTCTCCGACAGCCTGCGCGACCTTTCCTGGTTGCCAGCCGGCGGCTATGCGCTGTTGCTCGAAGCGGCCGACGCATTGCGCGCCGGCGCCGCGGAAGACTTCCATTTCCTGCTCGACATCCTCGACGAGGCGGCCCAGGCCTGGGCTGCCGCCGGCGTGCCGTTCGTAGCGTTCGTGTGCCTGGCCGACGAGGTAGACGCGCCCTTGTAGGAGCGGCCTAGCTCAGCTATCCAACTCCTGCCAACGCGCGTAGGCCTGGTCGAGCTCGGCCTGGGCGGTTGCCATCTCCTGCGTGTGTGCCGCCTGGGCGGCACTGTCGCGCTGGTAGAAGGCCGGGTCATTCATCGCGTCGGCCAGCTGCGACAACTTGGTTTCGAGCGTTTCGATCCTTACTGGCAGCTGCTCCAGCTCGCGCGCTTCCTTGTAGCTGAGCTTGCGCTTGGCCGGTGCCGCGGCAGCGGGCGCGGCCGCGACGGGCGCCGATGCCGCAGTTGCCACGGACCTCGCAATCGGCGCATCCCCCTGCGGCCGCTGCCGCAACCAGTCGCTATACCCACCCACGTAGTCGCCGACGCGGCCATCGCCTTCCATCACCAGCGTGGAAGTGACCACGTTGTCGAGGAAGTCGCGGTCATGGCTGACCAGCAGCAAGGTGCCGGTGTAATCGGCCAGCAACTCTTCCAATAGTTCGAGGGTTTCGACATCGAGGTCGTTGGTCGGTTCGTCCATCACCAGCAGGTTGGAGGGCTGCGCGAACAGGCGCGCCAGCAGCAAGCGGTTGCGCTCGCCGCCAGAGAGCCGGGTGATCGGCGCGCGCGCGCGTTCGGGCGTGAACAGGAAGTCCTGCAAATAGGCATGCACATGCTTGCGCTTGCCATTGACCTCGATGAAGTCGGCGCCTTCGGCCACGTTCTCGATCGCGTTCCAATCCTCGCGCAACGTGGCGCGGTACTGGTCGAAGTAGGCGATCTGCAGATTGGTGCCCTGCACGATTTCGCCTTGCTGCGGCTGCAACTCACCCAGCAACAGCTTCAACAGCGTGGTCTTGCCGCTGCCGTTGGGGCCGATCAGGCCGATGCGGTCGCCGCGCAGGATGGTGCTGGAAAAGTCGCGCACCATGACGCGCTCGCCGAAGGAGAATTCGACATCGCGCGCCTGGATCACCTTCTTGCCCGACGATTCGCCCTGCGCGGCCTGCATGCGCACGTTGCCGCCGAGGTCGCGGCGTTGCGAGCGTTCCGAACGCATCGCCTTGAGCCGGCGCACGCGGCCTTCGTCGCGGGTGCGGCGGGCCTTGATGCCCTGGCGGATCCACACTTCTTCCTGCGCCAGCATCTTGTCGAAGCGCGCGTTCTCCTGCGCCTCGGCATTGAGCCGCTCTTCGCGCCGGCGCTCGTAGTTGGCCCAATCGCCGGGCCAGCTGGTGACCTGGCCGCGGTCGATCTCGACGATGCGGGTGGCCAGCGCACGCAGGAAGCGACGGTCGTGGGTGACGAACACCACGCTACCGTTCCAGCCCTTGAGGAACAGTTCGAGCCAGTCGATGGCCTCGATGTCGAGGTGGTTGGTCGGCTCGTCGAGCAGCAGCACGTCCGGTGCCGACACCAGCGCGCGCGCCAGCAGCACGCGTCGCTTCATGCCGCCGGACAGGCGCGCGAATTCAATATCGCCATCGAGGTCGAGGCGGGTCAGGGTCTCTTCGACCCGTCGGTCCAGCGCCCAGCCGTTGGCGGCGTCGATCTTGGCCTGGACGCGGCCGAGGGCGTCGCCATCGAAGACCTCGGCGTGGCTGAGGTGATGGAACTCGGCCAGCCAGTGGCCGAGTTCGCCGAGGCCATCGGCGACCACGTCGAAAACGCTGCCACTGGCGCTCAGCGGCACTTCCTGTTCGAGCCGGGCGATCCGCACGCCCTGCTGTACGCGGATTTCGCCATCGTCCGGGCGCAATTCCCCGGCGATGAGCTTCATGAGGGTGGATTTGCCGGCGCCGTTGCGGCCGATCAGGGCGATACGCTCGCCCGGCTCGATCGTCAGTTCGGTCTTTTCCAGCAACAACGGGCCGCCGACGCTGTAGTCGACGTTCTGCAGAGTGATCAAAGGCATGCGGCTATTGTAAGCGGCGGCGGCCCCGTCCGCGCCCCCGCTCAGGGGACGCGGACCCACCGGGGCCTGACCGCTGCCTTCACCACTGGTAGCCAGCGCCGACCGAGAAGCCAAAATCGCGCTCCGTGTTGGTGCTCACGTTCGCCTTCAGAATGTATTGTCCGTCATCGGTCATCGTCGACAGCCCGACCGCCATGGCCACCTCGCCCTGGTAGCCGCCCATGCCTACCGCCAGCATGTTGCCGCCGGGGATCGTGGCCTGCGGCATGCCCGCCATGGCCATCGCCGAGGCCGTACCGCCACGCATTTCGTCGCGCATCGTGCGCATGTCGCCTTCAACGTCCTGCAACCGCATGTCCGTGTACTGGCGGGACTGCAACAGGTTGTCGTCCAGGCCAGCCTGCAGCTGCTGCACGTTGACCGCATCGGTCGGGGCCACGCCCGCCGAGACGTTGTGCACCCGCGTGGTGGTTGTGCCGTTGGGACCCCCCAGGCTCAGGTTGGCGTAGTCGGGCGTGCCGTCCGGCGCGGTAGCGTATTGCGTACCGCTGGCCTGCGCCTGCCTGAGCTGGGCCACATTGACGGCATCGGTGTCGGCGCTGCCGGCGGCCATGTTGATGACCGTGCGTTCGGCCCCCGCATCACCCACGGAGAAGGCATTGCCGCGCCCGGCCACCGAACCGGCACCAATAGCCACGCTGTTGTCGGCGGTGACGCTGGCCCCGTTGCCCAGCGCCATGCTCGCCGCGCCGGTCGCAGTTGCGCTGTTGCCGATCGCTACGCTGCCGCTGCCAGACGCCACCGCGCCAGCACCGCCGGCAACCGAATCGGCTCCCACGGTGGAAGGTCCGCTGGGGCTGGCGCTGTTGACACTGAACATGGCGCTGCCAGGGCCCGGCGCGACCTGCGACAGGCGGCTCTCGGTATAGGCATTTGCGACGCTGATCGCACTCTGCACACCGGCATCGAGCTGGCTCACGTTGACCGCATCGGTCGGCGCCGCGCCCGCAGCTACGCCGCTGATCGTGCGGCTACCGACATTCACTTCGCCCGTCGAGCTGCTGGCGCCGACATAGGCGGCGCTATAACTGGCCTGTGCACCCGTGGTGGTCTGCGCGCCCGCGCCGAGGGCAACGCTGTTGTCGTGACTGGCCTGGGCGCCCTGACCGATGGCGAGCCCGGCATTGCCCGAGGCGAGCGCCGCTGCCCCTATCGCGACGCTGTCGATGCCGCCAGCCACGGCATCGGGCCCGCTGGCGTTGGCGCGAAAATAGCGGATGCCGCCGCCGGTGTTGATGCCGCTCACCACGCTGGCCAGGTTTTCGACGCTCTGGTTGGTGGCATACAGCTGGCTGCCATTGACCGCGTCGGTGCTGGCCGCGGAGATGCGGCCCGCCGCCACGTTGGTGAGGGTCCGCTCGGCGCCGACGGCACCGATACTCACCGTACTGACGGGTGCAGCACCGGCGAAGCTAAAGCTTTGGCCAGCAATCGTGATGCTGCTCGTGCCGATCGCCACGGCGGTCTGCGCGCCACTGCCCAAGGCGACCGCGCCATCCTGCGAGCTGTTGGCGCCCTGACCGAGGGCAAGTCCGCCGGCCCCGGTCGCCGACGCATCGGCACCGAGGGCTACCGCCGCCGCCCCGCCGGCGGCCGCTCCGGCGGTCGCACTCCGTCCGATCGCCACTGCGTCGGTGGCAAGCGCGTCGGCCACTGGACCGACGGCGATGCTGTCAGTGCCTTGGGCCGTGGAGTCGGCAAGCAACGAGTTGGCGTGGAAGTACCTGGGCTGCACCCCGCCGGTCGCCAGGTGCGCCAGCGCATCGCCGACGTTGCCGTAGTCGGTGCCGTTGATCGTATACGTCGGCGCGCTGAGCGTACCGTCGGGATTGACCGCGGCCCCACCGCCGAGGGCAGCGGCAATGCTGGTATTGCCGGCAAACAACTGGCTGCCGTTGATGGCGTCGGCCGAGGTTGCCGTGATCGCGCCGAGGCCCACGCCAGTCAATACGCGGGTGCCGGCGGTACCGGTGAAATCGACCGTCGTGCCGTCGGTGGCCGCACCGGCGGTCAGGTTGCGAGTGATGGCGTCCTGCTGCAGCAAGCCGATGCTGCCGCTGTTGATCTGATCGCCGAGGTTGGCAATGGCCGTGGTGTTGCTGCTTGTGCGGCCGTCGATATTGGTGAGCGCAGCGCCAACATTGTTCACCGTCGTGCCGCCCACGCTGTAGCTTGGCGGCGCCAACGTTCCGGTGGCTGGATCGTAGGTCGAACCTCCCCCCAAGCTGCTGGCCACGCCGCTGCCCAGCGTATCGACCGCCGAGTCCACGGCGGTCACCGCCAGGTTCGTGGCATTGAGCTGGCTGCCGTTGATTCCATCGGTGCTGGTCGTGCTGACGCGACCGGCCGCGACATTGGTCAGCGTGCGTTCGGCTGCGACCGAACCGATGCTTACCGTGCTTGTGGGTGCAGTGCCGGCGTAGGTATAGGTCGTTCCGGCCACCGTGCCACTCGCCGTGGCTACTGCCGCGGCGGTCACTGAGGCGGCGCCCAGTGCGATCGCACCGCCCTGCGCCGCATTGGCCCCGATGCCCAGCGCCAACGAATTTGCCCCCGTGGCAGAAGCCGTCGCCCCCAGCGCCGTAGCGCCGTCGACGCCGGTTGCACCGGCCACCGAGTTACGGCCTAGTGCCGTCGAATTGCTGGAGACAGCCGATGCACGGTCGCCCACCGCCACGGCGTTGGCGCCGGCCGCCGAAGCGTTGGGTCCGGCGGACAACGACCGGTTGCCCGCAGACACCGCGGCAGCACCGAACGCGGCGCTGCCGCCGCCCGAGGCCTGGGAACCATTGCCGATCGCCAGTGTATCGGGGCCGCTGGCCACCGCCGTTGCGCCGAATGTTCCTTCCGTTCCGATCGCGATGGCGCCGGTGGCACTGGCAGTGGCTCGGGTACCGATCGCGACCGTACCGGTCGACGAAGCGCTGCTGTCCTGGCCGATCGCAATGCCGCGGTCCTGGGAAGCGGCCGAGCCGAGCCCGATGGCGATGCTGGAGCCCCCACTGGCCACTGTCTGCGGTCCCACGGCGATGCTGTTCGCACCAGAAGCGACTGAATCGGCTTGGGTGGAATTGGCGTGGAAATACTTCACTCCGCCACCGGCGTTGATCGCGTTCAACGTGGTATTCACCGCGCCCAGCGCGCCGCCGACATTGTTGTAGGTGGTGCTACCGATCTGGTAACTGGGCGCAGACAACGTCCCCGTCGCCGGATCGTAGGTCGAACCACCCCCGAGGCTGCTCGCCACCCCAGCGCCCAGCACATCGACCGCGCCATCCACGGCGGTAACGGCCACGTTGGTCGCGTTGAGCTGGCTGCCGTTGACGGCGTCGGTACTGGTCGTGCTGACGCGACCGGCCGCGAGATTGGTCAAGGTTCGCTCGGTCGCTGCGCCGCCGATGCTTACCGTGCTCGTCGGAGTGGTGCCGGCGTAAGCGTAGGTCGTTCCGGCAATCGTGCCGGACGCGGTGCCCAGCGCCGCCGCCGTGGCCGAGCCGCTTCCCAGCGCCACGGCACCGGCATCGGACACGATGGCGCCAGCGCCCAGCGCTACCGCATTGGCACTGTTGGCGCTGCTGGCCCGACCGACCGCCAGGGCGTCGGTTGCCTGGGCGGTAGATTCGCCGCCAAGCGCAATGGCGTTGGCGGCCGTGGATTGCGCCCCTCGCACATCATTAGCGCCAATGGCGATGCTGCCCTGTTGCGAGGCCGTGGTGGAATCTGCCGCGGATAAAGGCGTGGTGCCATCGCCGCCTGCCGCACCGATAGCGACCGTGTTCGAGCCGCTGGCAATGCTGCCAAACCCCAAGGCCACCGCGCCGGTCCCCGTGGCCCTGGTGTCGATGCCGTTGGCCACCGCCCATTGGGCTGCGATGGCGTCGAAACCCATGGCCGTGGCCCCTGTCCCGGTCACGCTGCTGAAGCTTCCAAAAGCAGTCACGGCCCATTGATTGTTGCCACTCGCGTTGCAACCGGCAACGAAGGAAAACGTACCGTTCCCATCAGTCGCCTGGCGGGTGGTCTGACCTAGCGTTTCCCTCCCCGGCGTCGCTGCCCCTGCACTGCTCACGCAGGAGGTATCACCCGTCACCGTCACGGCACCGGCTACGCCACATCCGGCCATCATCATGATGATCGCGTGGCAGCTATAACGCAGGCAGGAGGTGTACCCGTTGGAGGACGAATGCCGGGCGTGTTTCGCTTGACCCGGCGGCGATACACAACGGGTACCCATTGAGGCGTGCGCGCACGGACGCCCCGTTCGAGAGATATCGTTCATTTCTGCACCTTATGAGTTGTCACGGAAGGGTTGCCGCCAAGCCCCCTCGGAAAAATCAGTGCCTCAAACGGCTCGGCGCGAGTTGGGTCACCTCACTTACGCACGCCCTGGCTCCTGGAGCAGGCTTGGTTCCCACAGGGCACGCGAATCTTTTTCCCGCTCTCGTGCAGAACACGTCTATTGCCCTAAGTACTTTTTTCAGTATTTCTGAATAGTTCTGGCCCGAGCACAGCGACGCTGTTGCGCGATGCGCCTGCCGGGGCGCACCGTCCGCCCCCAACAGCGAGGCCCCAGGTTCCTGAACCTCCCCGTTCACTTGCCGCAGCCGGCCCGGGAGCGGGACAATGGCCGCACATTAGGAAGTCCCCACCCAGATGATCGATCCCGCCCGCTATCCGCGCCTGTCCCAGGCGCAGACCCCCGCCGACCTGCGCCGCTTCAGTGAAGACGAGCTCCCGGCCATCGCCGAAGAGTTGCGCGCCTACCTGATCGAGTCGGTCGGCAAGAGCGGCGGTCATTTCGCCGCTGGCCTGGGCGTGATCGAGCTGACCGTGGCGCTGCATTACCTCTACCAGACGCCCGTCGACCAACTGGTCTGGGACGTCGGCCACCAGACCTATCCGCACAAGATCCTCACCGGGCGCGGCGAGCGCATCCATACGGTCAAGCAGAAGGACGGCGTGGCGCCGTTCCCGAAGCGCGAGGAAAGCGAGTACGACACTTTCGGTGTCGGCCATTCCTCCACGTCGATCTCGGCGGCGCTCGGCATGGCGATCGCGCTGCAGCAGGCCGGCGACGAGCGCAAGGTAGTGGCCGTCATCGGCGACGGTGCGATGACCGCGGGCATGGCCTATGAGGCGCTCAACCATGCCGGCGGCATGGAGGCCGAGCCGAACCTGCTGGTGATCCTCAACGACAACCGCATGTCGATCTCCGAGGCGGTGGGCGGGTTGACCAAGATGCTTGGTCGCGCCACCGGCAGCCGTACCCTCAACGCGCTCCGCGAGGGCGGCAAGAAGATCCTCGGCGACAAGAAGACCAACCCGACCGCGCGCTTCGTGCGGCGCTGGGAAGAACATTGGAAAGGCATGTTCGTGCCGTCCACGCTGTTCGAGGAAATGGGCTTCCACTACACCGGGCCGATCGATGGCCACGACCTGCCTTCGCTGATCAGCGCGCTGAAGACCTTGAAGACCCTCAAGGGCCCGCAGCTGCTGCATGTCATCACCACCAAGGGCAAGGGCTACGAACTGGCCGAGGGCGACCAGATCGGCTATCACGCCGTGGGCCCGTTCGATCCGCAGAAAGGCCTGGTGCCCAAGCCCGGCGCGGTGAAGAAGCCGACCTACACCGACATCTTCAGCGACTGGCTGTGCGACATGGCCGCCGCCGACCCGAAGCTGCTGGCGATTACCCCGGCCATGCGCGAAGGCTCGGGCCTGGTGCGCTTCAGCAAGGAATATCCGCAGCGCTACTTCGACACCGCCATCGCCGAGCAACACGCGGTGACCCTCGCCGCGGGCATGGCCACCCAGGGCGCAAAACCCGTCGTGGCGATCTATTCGACCTTCCTGCAGCGCGGCTACGACCAGCTGGTACACGACGTCGCGGTGCAGGACCTGGACGTGCTGTTCGCCATCGACCGCGGTGGCGTGGTCGGCCCGGATGGCGCGACCCACGCCGGCAACCTCGACCTGAGCTTCCTGCGCTGCGTACCGAACATGCTGTTGATGGCCCCGGCCGATGAAGCCGAGGCCCGGCAGATGCTGACCACCGGCCACTATCACCAAGGCCCGGCGGCGGTGCGTTATCCGCGCGGCACCGGCCCCGGCGTGGCCGTTGGCGCGGAACTGTCCACCCTGCCGATCGGCAAGGCGCAAGTGCGCCGGCAAGGCGATCGGGTTGCTTTGCTGGCGTTCGGCGCGACCGTGCCGGCGGCCGAGCAGGTCGGCGCCGAGCTGGGCCTGACCGTGGTCAACATGCGCTTCATCAAGCCACTGGATCGCGAGTTGCTGCTGCGCCTGGCGCGCGAACACGAAGGCTTGGTGACCATCGAGGACAACGTCGTGGCCGGTGGCGCCGGCTCGGGCGTGTCCGAGTTGCTCAACGCCGAAGGCGTCACCGTGCCGATGCTGCACCTCGGCCTGCCCGATGCCTTCCAGCACCACGCCAGCCGCGAGGACTTGCTGGCCGAGGCCGGTATCGATGCTGCGGGCATCCGTGCCGCGGTGCTGCGGCGCTGGCCGCAGCTGCTGCCGCAGGCACCCGCCAGCGCAACCGGCTGAAGCGCCACCCGCTGAATCCGGCCGGCACTTCGGTACCGGCCAAACCTGGCGGCAGGCACGGCGGCGGCGCTTCTGCGAAAATGCGGCATGAACGAATTCGCTTCCCTGCCGCTGTCGCCGGCCTTGGCCGCCGGCATCGATGCCCTCGGCTACACCACCCTTACCCCGATCCAGGCGCTGGCCTTGCCGCCGATCCTCGACGGCCGCGACGTCATCGCCCAGGCCCCGACCGGCAGCGGCAAGACCGCCGCCTTCGGCCTGGGGCTGCTGCAACGCCTGGACCCGGCGCTGATCCGCACCCAGGCGCTGGTGTTGTGCCCCACCCGCGAGTTGGCCGACCAGGTGGGCCAACAGTTGCGCAAACTGGCGACCGGCATTCCCAACCTCAAGCTGACGGTGCTCACCGGCGGCGTCTCCCTGGAACCGCAAATCGCCTCGCTGCAGGCGCATGACCCGCAGGTCGTGGTCGGCACGCCGGGCCGGGTGCAGGAGCTGGCGCGCAAGCGCGTGTTGAACCTCGGTGCGGTGCGCTGCCTGGTGCTCGACGAGGGCGACCGCATGCTCGACATGGGCTTCGAGGAGCCGATCCGCGAGATCGCCGGTCGCTGCGCCAAGGAGCGGCAGAACCTGTTGTTCTCGGCGACCTTCCCCGAAGCGATCCGCGACCTGGCGCGGCACCTGCTGCGCGAGCCGGCCGAAGTCACGGTCGAGGGCGGTGCCAGCGCGCCGCAGATCGAGCAGTTGTTCTTCGAAGTCGAACCGGCGCACCGGCAGAAGGCCGTGGCCGGGTTGCTGCTCAAGCACCGGCCGGAATCGGCGGTGGTGTTCTGCAACACCCGCAAGGAAGTGGACGAGGTTGCCGGTTCGCTGCAGCAGTTCGGCTTTTCGGCGCTGGCGCTGCATGGCGACATGGAGCAGCGCGACCGCGAAGAAGTACTGGTGCGCTTTGCCAACGGCAGCTGCAACGTGCTGGTCGCCAGCGACGTGGCCGCACGCGGGCTGGACGTGGAAGGCCTGGCGGCGGTGTTGAACTACGAATTGCCGACCGACGTGGAAGGCTATCGCCACCGCATCGGCCGCACCGCACGTGCCGGCCGCCATGGCCTGGCGCTGAGCCTGGTGTCCTCGCGCGAACTGCCGCGCGCCCAGGCCATCGCCGCCGACCAGGGCCTCTCGCTGGCGCTGCCCCGCACCCCGCTGGCGACCGGCAAGCCGCCGGAGTTGCCGCAGGCGCCGATGGTCACTGTGCGCATCGACGGCGGCAAGACCGACAAACTGCGCGCGGGCGACATCCTCGGCGCGCTGACTGGCGAGGCCGGGCTGTCGGCCGCGGCGATCGGCAAGATCGTGATCCAGCCAACCCGCTCCTACGTCGCCATCGCGCGCGCTCAGGTCGGCAAGGCGCTGGACCGGTTGGAAGCGGGCAAGATCAAGGGCCGGCGGTTCCGGGTGCGGAAGCTGTAGGTCAGCGGCGCATCGCAGCCTCGCTCGTCGGGGCGAAAGCCCCTCCCGCAGCTCAGAACGCCAACGTGGCCTGTAACGATGTCGCCTCAGGCCAACGCGTCCGCGCACCTAGAGCAGGCAGCTCGATCAGCACGGCCGCACCCACTACGTCGGCCTGCAACTGTCGCGCCAACGACAAGGCGGCCAGCAGCGTGCCGCCAGTGGCGAGGACGTCATCAACCAGCAACACGCGCGCCCCGGGCGCCAGCGCGTCGGCATGCACTTCGATGCAGTCACTGCCGTATTCCAGCGCGTATTCCTGGCGCAGCACGTGCGCAGGCAGCTTGCCCGGCTTGCGCACCGGCACGAAACCGCAACCCAGCGCGTGCGCCATCGCAGCGCCGAGAATGAAGCCGCGCGATTCGATCCCGAGCACCGCATCGAGCCGGCTATCGCGCCACGGCGCACACATGGCCTCGATCGCCGCCTTGAATGCCTCGCCATCGCCCAGCAGCGGCGTGATGTCCTTGAAGACAATGCCCGGCTTGGGGAAGTCGGCGATATCGCGCAGGTGCGCGGCCCAGGGATAGGAGTTGGACATCAGGAGGATCCGCTCGGAAAGTCAGGAATTTCAGGAACTACAGGACAGCATCGAGCAGCCGGCGCGCTGCTTGGCCCAGTCCGGACGCCGCTGCGCGTAGGCTTCGCGGCCTGGCTGGTCGTCGTAGGGATCGCGCAGCACGTCCAGCCAGGTGGCAAGTGCGTCGGTATCGCCCTGCTCCACCTTGTCGATGGTTTCCTGCGCCAGGTAGTTGCGCGGCACATAACGCGGATTGGCCAGGCGCATTTGCTCGCGGCGCTGCGCGGGCTGCTGCGGATCTTCGCGCAGGCGCGCGGCATAGCGCTGCAGCCAGCCCGACAACGCCGCGCTGTGCGCGTCGCGCTTGGCATCGTCATAGAAGGCGGCTTGCAGCGGCAGCAGCACCGGTGCCTCGGCGTCGATATCGAGCAGGCCGCGGAACCACAGGGTCATGTCTACCTCGGCCTGCTGCATGAGGCTGCGCAGGTCTTCCATCAACTGCACGTCCGCGTCGCGGCACTCGGCCAGGCCGAGCTTGGCGGCAATATGCGCGCGCTCGCGATGACGGTAATGCTGGACGTAGCGATCCAGCCCGTCCTGCAATGCCGAGACGTCCCCGAACAACGGGGCCAGCGCCTGCGCCAATCGCCCCAGGTTCCAGTACGCCACTTGTGGCTGCGCGCCGAAGCGATAGCGGCGTCCGGCCGCGTCGGTGGTGTTGGGGGTCCACTCGGGATCGTAGTCTTCGAGCCAGCCGTAGGGGCCGTAGTCGATGGTCAGGCCGAGGACGGACATGTTGTCGGTATTCATCACGCCGTGAACGAAGCCCACGCGCATCCATTGCGCCACCATCTCGGCGGTGCGCTCGCAGATCTGCCCGAACCATTCGGCATCGCGCGCCGCGGCGGGGCCGATGAGCTCGGGATAGTCGCGCGCCTGGGTGAAATCGGCCAATTGCCGCAGCAGCGCGAGATCGCCCCGCGAGGCCGGCAATTCGAAGCTGCCAAAACGCAGGAACGAAGGCGCCACGCGACACACCAAGGCGCCGGGTTCGGCGCGTGGATGGCCGTCGTAGAACATGTCGCGGACCACGCTTTCGCCGCTGCCGACCAGGCACAGCGCGCGCGTTGTCGGCACACCGAGATGGTGCATGGCCTCGCTGCAGATGAACTCGCGCAGCGATGAGCGCAGCACCGCGCGGCCATCGGCGCCGCGCGAATAAGGCGTGCGCCCGGCGCCCTTCAGCTGCAGTTCGTGGCGCGCGCCGTCGCTGCCGACGATCTCGCCCAGGCCGATCGCGCGGCCATCGCCGAGCTGCCCGGCCCAGTGTCCGAACTGGTGGCCACCATAGTTGGCTGCGTACGTCTGCATGCCCGGCCACAGCGCATTACCGGCAAATACCTGGGCGAACCCGGGCTCGAGGATCTCGTCGGTTTCCAGCCCGAGCGCAGCGGCAACTTCGCGCGAATAACCGAGTAACCGCGGCGCACGCACCGGCGTCGGCGCCACTGTCGACCAGGCCGCGCCGAGCACTTCGCGCACGCGCGGCCCGGCTTCCGGATCGCCCGGCAGTTGTTGCAGGAAGCGATTGTCGAATTGCCGGATCACACTGGCTCACCCGACAACGCGAAAGGCCCACCCTGTTGCAACGCGGCCTGGTAGGAAGGCCGTGCCTGCACGCGCTCGAGGAAACTGCGCAGCCTGGGGTAGTCGGCCAGGCCACCGCCGCGCACGGCCGCGGCCTGTACCGGGAAACTCATCTGGATGTCGGCGGCGGTGAAGCGCTCGCCGGCGAACCAGCCGTCCACGCCGAGCTGCGACTCCATCCAGTCCAGGTGCAGCTTGACCTGCGGGCCGACGAAGCGACGCAGGGTCTTGTCAGCGATGCTGCGCGCAATCGGCCGCGCGAAGAACGGCATCGGCGCCTTACGCAGGCGCTGGAACACCAGGGTCAGCAGCAGCGGCGGCATCGCCGAGCCTTCGGCGTAATGCATCCAGTAGCGGAAGCGCAGGCGCTCGGGCGAGTCGACCGGGCGTGGCGTCGGCGACAGCACTCGCTCGGTGTCGTAGCGCTCGGTCAGGTAATCGAGAATGGCGCCGGATTCGGCCAGCACGTGTTCGCCATCAACCACCACCGGCGACTTGCCCAGCGGGTGGACCGCGCGCAGCGCTGGCGGTGCCAGCAGGGTCTGCGGATCGCGCTCGTAGCGCACGATCTGATACGGCAGGGCCAGCTCTTCCAGCAGCCACAGCACGCGCTGGGAGCGTGAATTGTTGAGGTGATGGACGGTGATCATGGGCTCGGGCGCGCGCGGGGGAGCGCACGATGGTAGCCGTCGCTGACGCAGCGCGGTGTGGTGGCGTCGCCCGTCGCCTGAAAACAAAAACGCCGGAAGCTTGCGCTTCCGGCGTCGTAGCTACCTTGCGGTAGCAGGCGGGATTAGACCGCCTGCACCTGGTCAGCCTGCATGCCCTTCTGGCCCTGCACGGCGACGAAGGTCACCTTCTGGCCTTCCTGCAGCGACTTGAAGCCGTTGCC
>Ga0160435_1000107_pt1 | contig 48325 bp, 43 predicted proteins | sample HID1973K_E0MG_FD_108213 | JGI IMG/M metagenome (GOLD analysis project Ga0160435, IMG submission 108213) | Enriched mosquito-associated microbial communities from UW Madison campus, WI, USA - HID1973K_E0 MG | ecosystem: Host-associated > Arthropoda: Insects > Digestive system > Unclassified ...
GTTGGCGTTGTCGTCGGGGTTCCAGCGGTACACCTTGAAGGTGCGCACGTTCTTGGCGCCCGGCGCAGGGTAATGCTTGCCCTTGCCGACCTTGGAATTCTTGGGGAGGGTGAACTCTGCCATGGCTTTGAATCCGGTAGTGGGATTGGGGATTCGGCTGGCACCCCGGCCACCGCGCATGCGCGGCGGCCGTGGCGGGCCCCCTCCCGGCTAGGTCAGTAGACGCGCGGCTTCGGCGGCACCACGTCCACGTCCTTGGAGAGCGTGTACATGTGCACCGGGCGGAAGTCGAAGCTGCACTTGCCCTTCTCGTCGACCGAGACCAGCGTGTGCTTCTGCCAATTGACGTCGTCGCGGTCCGGATAGTCCTCGTGCGCGTGCGCGCCACGGCTTTCCTTGCGCTGCTCGGCCGAATTGATCGTCGCCACCGCGTTGAGCAGCAGGTTGTACAACTCGTAGGTCTCGATCAGGTCCGAGTTCCAGACCAGCGAACGGTCCGACACCTTCACGTCGTCGAACAGGGCGAAGATCTCATCCATCTTCTGGCAGCCCTCTTCCAGCGTCTTGCTGGTGCGGAACACCGCCGCGTCGGACTGCATCGTGCGCTGCATCTTGTCGCGGATGACCGAGGTCGGGGTCGAGCCATTGGCGTTGCGCAGCTTGTCCAGCAGGCCCAGCGCCTTGTCGCAGGCATCGGCAGGCAGCGGCTTGTGCGGCTGGTTGGTCTTGATGGTCTCGGCGCAGCGGTTGGCCACCGCGCGGCCGAACACCACCAGGTCGAGCAGCGAGTTCGAACCCAGGCGGTTGGCGCCGTGCACCGACACGCAGGCCGCCTCGCCGATGGCGTACAGGCCCGGCACCACCGCGTCGGGGTTATCGCCGACCTTGCGCACCACTTCGCCGTGGTAGTTGGTCGGGATGCCGCCCATGTTGTAGTGCACCGTCGGGATGACCGGGATCGGCTCCTTGGTCACGTCCACGCCGGCGAAGATGTGCGCGCTCTCGGCGATACCCGGCAGCTTCTCGTTGATCACTTCCGGGCCGAGGTGGGTCAGGTCGAGCAGGATGTGGTCCTTGTGCTCGCCAACGCCACGGCCTTCGCGGATCTCGATGGTCATCGAACGGCTGACCACGTCGCGCGAGGCCAGGTCCTTGTAGTGCGGCGCGTAGCGCTCCATGAAGCGCTCGCCGTTGCTGTTGCGCAGGATGCCGCCTTCGCCGCGCACGCCTTCGGTGATCAGGCAGCCGGCGCCGTAGATGCCGGTCGGATGGAACTGCACGAACTCCATGTCCTGCATCGGCAGGCCGGCGCGCATCACCAGGCCGCCGCCGTCACCGGTACAGGTGTGGGCCGAGGTGGCGCTGAAGTAGGCGCGGCCGTAGCCGCCGGTGGCCAGCACCACGCCATGGGCGCGGAACAGGTGCAGCGAGCCTTCGGCCATGTCCAGGGCGAGCACGCCGCGGCACACGCCCTCTTCGTCGAAGATCAGGTCCAGGGCGAAGTACTCGATCATGAAGCGCGCGTTGTGCGCCAGCGACTGCTGGTACAGCGTGTGCAGCATGGCGTGGCCGGTGCGGTCGGCGGCAGCGCAGGTGCGCTGGGCCGGCGGGCCTTCGCCGAACTTGGTGGTCATGCCGCCGAACGGACGCTGGTAGATCTTGCCTTCCTCGGTACGCGAGAACGGCACGCCGTAGTGCTCCAGCTCGATGATGGCCGGGATCGCCTCACGGCACATGTACTCGATGGCGTCCTGGTCGCCGAGCCAGTCCGAGCCCTTGATGGTGTCGTAGAAGTGATAGCGCCAATCGTCTTCGCCCATGTTGCCGAGCGCGGCGGAAATGCCGCCCTGCGCAGCGACGGTGTGCGAGCGGGTCGGGAAGACCTTGGTCAGGCAGACGGTCTGCAGGCCCTTCTGGGCCAGGCCGAAGGTCGCGCGCAAGCCAGCGCCACCGGCGCCGATGACGACCATGTCGTACTTGTGTTCAGTGATCTTGTAGGCGGACATCTTTGATCAGTTCCCCAGCGCGATGCGCGCGACCGCGATGACACTGACGATGGCACCCAGGGCGGCGATGAACTTCACCGACACCTGCAGCGCCACGGCCAGGAGATTGTTGTGGACGTAGTCTTCGAGGATGACCTGCAGGCCGATCTGGGCGTGCCAGAACGAGGCGATCAGGAAGCCCACCAGCAGCACTGCGTTCCACGGCTTGGCGACAGCGGCGGTAGCCGCGGCGTAGTCGGCGCCGAGCAGGCTCAGCGCGAACACCACGAACCACACGCCGAGCAACACCAGCGCGGTAGCGGTCAGGCGCTGGTTGACGAAGTGCTCGGTACCGGTCTTGGCGGTGCCCAGGCCACGGACATTCTTCAGCGGGGTGCGGTAACGGCTCATGCGGCGCCTCCGGTGGTCAGTACATAGGCCCAGATCAGCGCGGTGATGACCAGGCTGCCAACGACCGACAGCCAGCTATTGCGCACGAAGGCCGGAATGCTGAAGCCGTGGCCGAAGTCCTGCACGATGTGGCGAATGCCGTTCAACAAGTGGTAGGCGAAGCACCACGACCAGCCAAACAGGAAGAGTTGGCCATACCACGCGCCCATGAACTGGCCGAAGCAGGTCCAGTGGGCCTCGCCCATCATCAGCGTCAGCAGGCCGGCGGCAATGACCAGGGCGCCAACGGAAAGGACAATGCCAGTGGCTCGATGCAGGATCGAGGTGACCATCTGGATCTGCCACTTGTATACATCCAGGTGCGGTGACAGGGGACGTTCTGGGCTCGCCATTGGCTGACTCTGTTTCTCGGCTGGGCGGCATGCTGGCCGCGTTGGCTGACGCTACTCAAAAATCGATGCAGCGACCGTTTTTTTCCCAATCCCCATAGCGCACCGGATCCAGTCCGCCGCGGCCACCGATTTCAGTGGGCTCGGCTTCCGGGACAGTTGGCGCTGCCGGAAGTGCCGTGCCTTCAGGATCGGACTCGGGATGGGAAGGGGGTTGGCTTATCATTGTGTTCTCGCAACGCACAAATTTTATGCCTCGCCCCCGTGCCTGACAACCTTCACATTTCCGACTCAGCCTTTTCAGCCCTTCCGGGCCATGCCGTAATCACGCTGCAAGGCCCCGAAGCGCAGGCTTTCGCCCAGGCCCAGTTCGCCAACGACCTGGCCGCGCTGCCGGCCGGACAATGGCAGTGGAATGCGTGGCTTAGCGCCAAGGGCCGGGTCATCGCCATCTTCATGCTGTGCCGAATCGGGCCGGACGACTACTGGCTCGTACTGGCAGACGGACGTGCGCAAAACCTGGCCGAACAGCTGCAGCGCTTCGTGTTCCGGCGAAAGTTGCGGATCTCCGTGCGCCAGGATCTCCACGTCGGTGGCCGCTTTGGTGCGCCGATCGCTGCACACGGCAATCAGCTTGCGGCCACCGAGGATGAGGTCGAATTCGATCTGGGCGTCGCCGCGCTGCCACGATCGCTGAAAATTTCGCCGCGCAGCTTTGCCGAGATCGAAGGCTTCGAGGCGCAGTGGCGCCAGGCCGACCTGCGCCTGGGCTTGCCGCGCCTGGAAGACAGCGCTGTCGAACAGTGGACGCCGCAGCAAATCGGCCTGGACCGGCTGGCGGCCTACAGCGTCAAGAAGGGCTGCTATCCGGGCCAGGAAATCGTCGCGCGCACGCATTTCCTCGGCAAGGCCAAGCGCGTGGCGCAACTTGTCGCGGTACCGGCGGGCACTCCTGCCGGCGCCGAACTGCGCAATGGCGAGGCGACCGCCGGCAGCATCGCCAGCGTCGCCGGAACGCTGGCGCTGGCGGTGTTGCCAATCGAGAGCGCAGGCTTGGCCCTGCGCCTGGGCGAGAGCGAGGCGCCGTTGCAGCCCTTGCTGGAGGGACTGGCGCGCTAAGCGCTACAGCCGCAGCTCGCTTTGCGGGTCGAAGAAGTGCAGGTGCGCGGCGTGCAACGCCACCTTCAAGGACTCGCCCACCGCCGGCAGCGCCTGCGGCGGCACCCGCATTACCAGCATCTGCTCGCCCAGCGCGAGGTTGACGAAGATCTCGTTGCCCACCGGCTCCAGGCCCTCGATGCGGGCCTCGAACGCCACGGTGTCGCCCACAGCCGCCGGCTGCAGGTGCTCCGGGCGAATGCCGACCAGTACTTCCCTGCCCTGCGATTGCACCGGCGAGGGCGTGCCCGACAGCGGTACCAGCCGTCCATCGGCCATCTGCAACCCGCCTTCGCCCAGCGTGCCACGCAGCACGTTCATCGCCGGGCTGCCGAGGAAACCGGCCACGAACAAGTTAGCCGGGCGCTCGTACAGCGCCATCGGCGTATCGATCTGCTGGATCACCCCGGCATTGAGCACCACGATGCGCTGGCCCAGGGTCATCGCCTCGACCTGGTCGTGGGTGACGTAGACCATGGTCGTGCCGAGCTTGCGATGCAGCTGCGCGATCTCGGTGCGCACGCTGTGGCGCAGCTTGGCATCCAGGTTGGACAGCGGCTCGTCGAGCAGGAACACCGACGACTCGCGCACCATTGCCCGGCCCAACGCCACGCGCTGGCGCTGGCCGCCGGACATCGCCTTGGGCAGCTTGTCGAGCATGTCCGACAGCCCCAGCAGCTGCGCCGCATTGCGCACGCGCTCCTCGATGACCGCTGCCGGCTGCCCGCGCAACTTCAACCCGAATGCCAGGTTCTCGCGCACCGTCATGTGCGGGTACAGCGCATAGCTCTGGAACACCATGGCGATGTCGCGGTCCTTCGGTGCTACATCGTTGACCACGCGGTCACCGATACTCAGCGTGCCGCTGGTGATGTCTTCCAGGCCTGCGATCATCCGCAGCAGGGTCGACTTGCCGCAGCCCGAAGGTCCCACCAACACCATCAGCTCGCCGTCGGCGACCTCGAAACTGGCGCCCTGCACCGCGACCTGTCCGTTGTCGTAAACCTTGCGGACGTTCTCCAACTGCACTTTCGCCATTCGCTAGCCTCGGGTCTTGATAGGGCATTGGGTGCATCGCGACGCCTGCGCACCCGGCAACCTCGAATAGTCGCCGATGAAACTGCTCGCAATCGAATGCATTCGTTTTATTCTGACATGTAAGCGTTTTCATCTGGCAACATCAGGATCGGGAGGAGCGACACCATGAATTCACAAAACCGTTCGCGCGCGTATGGAGCGAACGATCGCCAGGCGGGTACCGATCGCGTCGGCACCGGGCCGCTGGAGCGCTAACAGTGCACCGGCATTAGCTGCAACAATCACGGACTTTGGCCGGCAAGGCCGAGTTGGAACGCGAACACCGTTCCGCCCGACCCCGCCGACCCGCGCCGAGGCTGCGGATACATCGGACAAGCCAACCGCGCCGACCCCCTTGAAACCCAGGATTCACGCCATTGACAACGATGTCAGCAGAAACTGAAACTCGGCCAATGCACAACACCCTATTCCTGTTCGGCGCAACCGGTGACCTGGCGCAGCGCTATCTCTTCCCCTCCCTGCTGCGCCTGTCGATCGACGGCCTGCTGGCCGAGGACTTCCACATCCGCGCGCTGGCGCTGTCGCCGCACGACACCGAAAAATTCCGCGAGATCCTGCGCCCGCGCCTGCAGCAGGCGCTGCCGCATGCCGGCGAAGCGGATATCGAGAACCTGCTGCAGCGCATCGACTACCGTTCGGTCGACCTGCGCGACGCCGAATCGGTGGCCGCGGCGGTGCGCGACCTGGCCGGGCGCAAATGCGTCAGCTACCTGGCGATTCCGCCGGGCCTGTACATCAGCACCTGCCAGGGCCTGGCACTGGGCGGGGCGCTGGCCGCGCCGAACCGACTGATGCTGGAAAAACCCATCGGCCACGATTCGGACAGCGCCGAGGAAATCCTGCGCTCGATCGGCGCGCTGATCGACGAAGACCGCGTGTTCCGCCTGGACCACTATCTCGGCAAGGCGGCGGTGCAGAACCTGATCGCCCTGCGCTTCGGCAACACGCTGCTGGAAGCAGTATGGAACCGCAACTACATCGAGTCGGTGCAGATACTGGTATCCGAGAGCGAAGGTGTCGATGGCCGCGACGCCTATTACGCCCGTTCCGGCGCGCTGCGCGACATGGTCCAGAGCCATATCCTGCAGCTGTTGTGCCTGGTGGCGATGGAGCCGCCGGCCTCGCTGGAGTCCGACCGCATCCGCGATGAGAAGGTCAAGGTATTGCGCGCGCTGCGCCCGCTGCGTGCCGAACATGCCGCCCGCGACAGCGTCCGTGGCCGCTACACCGCCGGCACCATCAACGGTCAGCCGGCGCAGGCCTACCAGCCGCCGGAAGGCAGCGACGTCGAGACCTTCGTCGGTGTCACCGCGCATATCGACAACTGGCGCTGGGAAGGCGTGCCGTTCCACCTGTGCACCGGCAAGCGCCTGGCCGAGCGCACCACGCGGATCGTCGTCACTCTCAAGCCGGTCACGCATTGGCTGTTCGAGCGCCCCGACCGCACCCATGCCACGCCCAACCGCCTGACCTTCCAGCTGCAGCCGCAGGAAAACATCGAGCTCGGCCTGATGAGCTCGCTGGCCGGCCCGGAATGGGGCGCGCTGGAATTGCAGCCGCTGGAACTGGAGCTGTCGGTCCCGACCGGCCTGCACCGCCGCATCGCCTATGAGCGGTTGTTCCTGGATGCGTTCAACGGCAACCATGCGTTGTTCGTGCGCGACGACGAAGTGCGCGCCGCCTGGGCCTGGATCGACAGCGTCAGCGCGGCCTGGAAGGCTGCCGACCTGCCGCTGCAGGCCTACCCGGCTGGCAGCTGGGGCCCCGCCGCGGCAACCACGTTCCTGCCGCCAGGCATCGACCAGCCGGAAGACGGCGCGTCGGGGTCGCAGGCATGAGCGCGGAAGTGACCGTGGCCGCGCGCCCGGCGCTGGTGGCCGACATCGGCGGTACCAATGCGCGCTTCGCGCTGGCCGACACCGAGGCCTCGATGCCGCTGCTGGAAGACAGCGTGCGCGAATTCGCCGTGGTCGACTTCGCCTCGCTCGGTGAAGCCGCACAGCATTACCTCGACCAGATTGGCGCCAGCGCCGACCGCGGCGTGTTCGCCGTGGCCGGGCGCGTCGACGGCGACGAGGCGCGCATCACCAACCACCCGTGGGTGATCTCGCGCTCGCGCACCGCCGCCATGCTCGGCTTCTCGCAACTCCACTTGATCAACGATTTCGCCGCGCAGGCCATGGCGATCTGCCTGCTGCGCCCGCAGGACGTGGTCCAGGTCGGCGGCGCCACCTGGGCGCCCTCGCCGATCGAGCAGCCACGCAACTATGGCGTGATCGGCCCGGGCACCGGCCTGGGCGTGGGCGGCCTGCTGATCCGCGATGGCCGCTGCTACCCGCTGGAAACCGAGGGCGGCCACGTCAGCTTCCCGCCCGGCACGCCGGAGGAAATCCGGGTGCTGGAAATCCTGTCGCAACAGTTCGGCCGCGTCTCCAACGAACGCCTGATCTGCGGCCCCGGCCTGGTCAATATCCATCGTGCGCTGAGCGAGATCGCCGGCGCCGACCCGGGCCCGCTGAAGCCTTCGGACATCACCGCGCGCGCCGTCGCAGGCGACGCCCGCGCTGCCCGCACCATCGACCTGTTCTGCGCAATCTTCGGCGCCATCGCCGGCGACCTGGTGCTGATGCAGGGCGCCTGGGACGGCGTCTTCCTGACCGGCGGTCTGGTGCCGCGCATGCTCGACTCGCTGCAGCATTCCGGCTTCCGCCAGCGCTTCGAGAACAAGGGCCGCTTCTCGGCGATCATGTCGCGCGTGCCTTCGCTGGCGGTGATGCACCCGCATGCCGGCCTGCTCGGCTCGGCGGCGTATGCAGTGGATGTGGAACGCAAGCAGGGGGTGCGTGCATGAGCCCGGCGTACGAACAGATTTCGCTGATTCGCCACGACGACGCCGACGCCTGGGTCGAAGGCATTGCCGAGGAAATGGCCAGCATCCTTGGCCACGAAATCGGCAAGCGCGGGCAGGCGCGGATGCTGCTGTCTGGCGGCACCACGCCGGCGCCGGTGTATGAAGCGCTGGCCCTACAAGCGGTGGAGTGGAGCAAGGTCGAAGTCGGCCTGGTTGACGAGCGCTGGCTGTCGCCGCAGGACCCGGACAGCAATGCCTACCTGGTCCGCCACAGCCTGCTCGAGCGCGCCGAAGATGCGCAATTCACCCCGTTGGTGCGCCAGGGCAAATCGCTGATCGATTGCGTGCACGACGCCAACCTGCACGCCACCCACGCCGCGCCGCCGTGCCTCGCGGTGCTGGGCATGGGCGGCGATGGCCATACCGCCTCGCTGTTTCCCGGCGCCATCGACCTGCCGCGCGCGCTGGCCAGCCAACAACCCTATGCCTCGCTGGACGCCACCGGCTGCCCCGGCGCAAACGCCTGGCCGCTGCGCATTACCTTGACCCCCGCCGGCCTGGCCGCCTGTGAGACGCGCCTGCTGCTGCTGCGCGGCAAACAGAAGCTGGACATGCTGGAAGCGGCCCTGGCCGGCAACGACCCATCCGAATATCCGATCCGCGTCGCCATCCAGCAGCCGGGTCCGCGCCTGCGGGTCCACTGGTGCGCATGAGGCGTACTGCGCGAGCGGCGCCTGGCGCCGCTCTTCCTGCCCCGACGCGCCGTCAAGGCGCCGGTTGGCTTCCCCCACTCATAGCCCCCTGCCAATGAGCCTGCATCCGAATATCCAAGCTGTCACCGAACGCATCCGCCTGCGCAGTGCCGCTTCGCGCGCGGCCTACCTTGCCGGTATCGACGCCGCCCTGCGCGATGGCCCGTTCCGTTCGCGCCTGAGCTGCGGCAACCTCGCTCACGGCTTTGCCGCGTGCGGGCCGACCGACAAGGACCGCCTGCGCGGCAGCGTCACGCCGAACCTGGGCATCGTCACCGCGTACAACGACATGCTCTCGGCGCATCAGCCGTTCGAGCATTATCCGGAGTTGATCCGCGAGACCGCGCGCGCGCTCGGCGCCACCGCCCAGGTCGCCGGCGGCGTGCCGGCGATGTGCGACGGCGTCACCCAGGGCCGCGCCGGCATGGAACTGTCGCTGTTCTCGCGCGACATCATTGCCCAGGCGACCGCCATTGGCCTGAGCCACGATATGTTCGACGCCACCGTCTACCTGGGCGTGTGCGACAAGATCGTGCCGGGCCTGCTGATCGGCGCCCTCGCCTTCGGCCACCTGCCGGCGCTGTTCCTGCCGGCCGGCCCGATGACCCCGGGCATTCCCAACAAGCAGAAGGCCGAAGTGCGCGAACGCTACGCCGCCGGCGAAGCGACACGCGCCGAGCTGCTCGAAGCCGAGGCAGCTTCCTACCACGCGCCGGGCACCTGCACCTTCTACGGCACCGCCAATTCCAACCAGGTGTTGCTGGAAGCGATGGGCGTGCAGCTGCCGGGCGCTTCGTTCGTCAACCCGGGCACGCCGCTGCGCGACGCGCTCACGCGCAGCGCCGCCGAGCGCGCGCTGGCGATCAGCGCGCTCGGCGACGATTTCCGTCCGTTTGGCCGCTTGATCGATGAGCGCGCCATCGTCAACGCCGTGGTCGCGCTGATGGCCACCGGCGGTTCGACCAACCACACCATCCACTGGATCGCGGTCGCGCGCGCGGCCGGCATCGTCCTGACCTGGGACGACATGGACCTGATCTCGCAGACCGTGCCGCTGCTGGCGCGCGTCTATCCGAATGGCGAGGCGGACGTGAACCGCTTCCATGCCGCCGGCGGCACCGCCTTCGTGTTCCGCGAACTGATGGACGCCGGGCTGATGCACGACGACCTGCCGACCGTGGTCGAGGGCGGCATGCGCGCTTATGCGCAGGAGCCGCGCCTGCAGGACGGCAAAGTCACCTTCGTGCCGGGCACTGCGGCCAGCGCCGACGAGGAAGTCGTGCGCCCGGTCGCCACTGCATTCGAGTCGCAGGGTGGCCTGCGCCTGCTGCGCGGCAATATGGGCCGCTCGCTGATCAAGCTATCGGCGGTCAAGCCGCAATACCGCCGGATCGAAGCGCCGGCGGTGGTGGTCGATGCGCCGCAAGTGCTCAACAAGCTGCACGCCGCCGGCGCGCTGCCGCAGGATTTCGTCGCGGTCGTGCGCTACCAGGGACCGCGCGCCAACGGCATGCCGGAACTGCATTCGCTGGCGCCCTTGCTGGGCCTGCTGCAGAACCAGGGCCGGCGCGTGGCCCTGGTCACCGACGGCCGCCTGTCGGGGGCGTCGGGCAAGTTCCCGGCCGCCATCCACGTCACCCCGGAAGCTTCGCGCGGCGGTCCGATCGCGCGCGTGCGCGAGGGCGACATCATCGTGCTCGACGGCGAGGCCGGCATCCTGGAAGTGAAAGTCTCGCCGGCCGAATGGGCGGCGCGCGAACTGGCGCCCAACACCGCGCCGGCTGGCCATGACATCGGCCGCAACCTGTTTGCGATCAACCGCCAGGTAGTCGGCCCGGCCGACCAGGGCGCGATTTCGATCGGCTGCGGGCCGATGTCGGCCGACGGCAGCCTGTGGGAATACGACGCCGAATACGAGCTGGGCGGCGACCACGCCGCGGCCGCCGCACCGCATGAAGCCAAGGACGCCTGATTGCGTCCCGGCTACCTCCTGAAAGCAAGGAACAACACCCCATGACGATTGCCGATCTCCAGAACCGTGCCGAATCCCTGCTGCTGCAGGCCGGCATTCTCCCGGTCATCACTGTCGATACCCTCGACCAGGCGCGCGCGGTGACCGACGCGCTGCTCGAAGGCGGCCTGCCCGCGATCGAGCTGACCCTGCGTACGCCCATCGCGATGGAAGCGCTGGCCACGCTCAAGCGCGAACGCCCTGAGTTGGTGGTCGGTGCCGGTACCGTGCTGAGCGAGCTGCAGATGCTGCAGTCCATCGATGCCGGCGCCGATTTCCTGGTGACCCCGGGCACCCCGCCGGCGCTGGCCGACCTGCTCGCCGACGCGCCGATCCCGGCGGTGCCGGGCGCGGCCACGCCGACCGAATTCCTCTCGTTGATGGGCCGCGGCTTCCGCGTCTGCAAGCTGTTTCCGGCCTCGGCCGTGGGCGGCCTGCAGATGATCAAGGGCCTGGCCGGTCCGCTGGCCGAGCTCAAGCTGTGTCCCACCGGCGGCATCAGCGAAGAAACCGCCGGCCAGTTCCTGTCGCAGCCGAATGTGTTGTGCATCGGCGGCTCGTGGATGGTGCCAAAGGATTGGCTGGCCAAGGGCGAGTGGCACAAGGTCCGCGACAGCGCCGCGGCTGCGGCGAAGATCGTTGCGCAAGCCCGGCAGGGTTGATCGCTGAAGCCCGGCAACCTCGTGTTGCCGGGCCGCCCCTCCCTCAGTTCTTGCGCTCGGCCCGCCGCACCGACGACGGCACCTCGATCTCGACGTGCGCCGGCACCGCGTGGATGCGTAGCTCGCCGTTCTCCCATTCCGCCGGCTCGCCGTTGACCTTGGCATCGCCCGGTTTGCCGGCGTAGGGCCACGGCAGCACCAGGCCACCGGCAGGCGGAGTGATGCCGGCCGGCACCTCCAGGACCAGTTGGCGGTCGCTGCGGCGCAGGCTGTAACCCAGCCGCCCGTGCGGCGTGCGCAGATCGGAGATCGACACGCCCTGCCCTTCGAACCAGCGCGATGGCAGCCCGGCGGCGAGCACGATGCTGTCATCGACCTCGCGGCCATAGGCGAACATGTCCAGCACCGAGCGCACGAAGTCCGACGCCACCCAGGCGTGCGGAAGGTCGCCGACGAAGAACGGCTTGCGCGGCGTATGCGAGACCACTTCTGCCCACTGGTTCCAGGCCTGCGGGGCGCGGTCCTTGAAGAAGAACGACAGCGCATCCCAGGCGCGATCGCGCCACCCGAGGCGGACGAAGGCGGCGACATTTCGCCATTCGTAGGGCGTGTAATCCTTCCACGGGCGCGAACCATCGCGGCGCTGCACGAATTCATTCCAGTAGCGCTGGAAGGTGTTGTCGAGCAGGTCGGCCGGCAAGCGCCCCTGCTCGCCCCCCGGGGCCAAGGCAATCGTGGTGGAGGTCGGGTCGAAGTCGCCCAGCTCGGCCGAACCCGGCAGGAAGTCGATGCCGCGCTGGCGCACCGCTGCCTGCAACGACGCCGACAGGTCGGCGCGGAACTCATCGCGCGCACCGGTCATCAGCGCCAGTTCGTCGGTCTTGCCGAGCACCGTGGCGATCTCCACCGCGTCCTTGTAGCCGCGCAGCGCCCAGAAGTTGTCCCAGTAGGAATGCATCGGCTTGGCCGAATAGCCTTCGTGGCTGATCGACACCGGCATCATTCCGTAGAAGGCCGGGTCGCGCATGAAGTTCTCTTCGGTGCGCTCGCTGGCCCGCAGTTGTTCCATGTAGTTGAAGGCGCCCAGCACGTGCGGCCACATCGCTTCCAGGAAAGCGCGGTCCCCGGTGAAACGGTAGTACTCGGCGATATTGAAGATCAGCTCGCCATGGCTGTCGTTCTCCGGCACCGGGTCGCTGCCGCGGCTGTCCACGCAGCACGGCACCATGCCGTTGTCGAACTGGAACGGCGCGTACCACTGCACGTAGTCGCGTACGACGTCCTCACGCCCGAGTCGCAGCAGGCCTTCGGAGATCATCGCACCGTCGCGGATCCAGCTGCGCGCATACGAGCGCGTGCCCGGCCGCAGGATCGCGCCGTCGCGAGAGATCAGCATGTGCGCCAGGGCGGTGCGCAGGGTGTCCACCACCGGCTGACCTTCGGCCGGCACCTGGAAGCGCACGCGGTCGAGGCGATCGCGCCATTGCTGCGCCACTTGCTGCTGCGCGCGCTCGGCGTCGAAGCCGGCCGGCAGCACCGCGTTCCCGGTCTGCGGCAGCACCAGCGCTACTTCGCGGGTCTCGCCCGGCGCCAGGTGCCAGTGATAGACCAACGCGCCCGAGGCCAGCCCGGTGTCGTCCTTGATCTGCGTGGTCTGCGGCAACTTGGCCGCCGCCAACTGCTTGGCCGCCATGCCGCTGTCGAAGGCGCTGACGAAGGCGGCGTCCGGCGCCTGCGCAGCGAACACGCGCGGCTTGCCGTTGACGCTGACCTGCGAGCCGGCCACCGCCATCTGCTCGATCCGGCTGATGCCGCCGACGGTATTGAGGAACTGCGACGGCGGATTGACCTGGAACGGCCGCACCGCCAGCGCCAGGCTGAAGTCGCGCGCTTCCTTGCCACTGTTGCGCAACTGGTAGCGCGCCACCAGTTGCGCCTGTTCCGGGCTGCCCTGGACGAAAGCGGTCACGCGCAGGTCGAGCTGGTCGTGGTGCCATTGCACGCTGGGAATCGGCAGGTAATCGTCCTGCAGGCTCTGCTCGCTGCTGACATCGGCCCAGTTCACCCACTTGCCGCCGCTGCGCACGAACGGCTCGATGCTGAAGCCGCCCTTGGCCACCTCGACCGCCCCGTCCTCGCCGACCAGGCCCTGTTCACGGCCGCCGTCCAGTCCGATCAGGGTCCAGTACGGTTGTTCACCGGTGAAGCCGCGCGGGAACGCACCGCGCGGCGACAGCGCCGCCACCGACGCGATGAAGTCGTTCGGCGTGGCCGCCCACTCCAGCGGTTTCAGGGTGATCTCGCGCAAGCCGTAGCGCCAGTTCGGGCCGCCCTTGAGGTCGAAGCGCAGATACCGTGCCTCGGTATCGGGCAGAGCCAGGAAGTCGGTACCGCCGGCACCGGCGGTCACGCTGCGCAGCGTGCGCCACGCACGGCCATCGAGCGAGCCGCGCACGTCGTACTGCGCCGCTTCCAGGCCCGGGATCCAGTCGACGATCGCACCGCCGAACTCGCGTACCTTGCCCAGGTCCAGCGTCACCGTCTGCGCCTTGACCCCGCCGCTGAGCCAGAACGTATCGGTCTTGCCGTCGGCCGCGCGTTGCTCAAGCGCGGGGGCGGTATCGGCGATGACCGTGGCCTGCAGCGGCGCGTTGTCCGGCGGCGGCAATGCGGTGAGCGCCAGGCGGTCGAAGCACACCGTGCCCTTGCCGCCGACCTTGTTGTAGATGGTGAACTCCACGCTGGCGCTGTTGCGCAGCACCTTGTCCGCGCCTGGCCCCCAGGCCTTGCTGATGTGGCGCTTGCGGAAGTTCACCGGCGTCCAGTTCTTCGGGAACACGAAGCCTGGGCGGTTGACCCACCACACGTTGTCGCCGCTGGCGTCGATCAACTTGAACTGCAGGTCGTTGGCCGGCGAATCACCACGCAGGTTGAAGCCCAGCTGGTAGTTGTCGGGGTACTGGATCGGCAGGTCGCGGCGGATGCCGACGTAGCCGGACACGCCATTGAAGTTGTAGTCCAGGCACAACGCCTTGCCGCCGTTCGGGCCGGCCACCGGCCGCAGCGAGCCGCTGACCTGGTTGGACACCACCAGCTTCCACGGACCGATATCGTCGAAGCTGTCGAGGATCTTGGCATCCTGCGCGGCCGCGTGCGTGGACAGGCCGGCGCAGAGCGCCAACAGGGCGCGGAGGGCGAACGTGGGCTTCATCGGGGGCATCGTGACCTTGTTTCGTTGGATCGGGTGTTGCACGCAAGCGTGCAAGTTGTCACCTTCGTTTTACTGCCGCCATCCATGGCGCGATCGCGTTGGCGCCGGCAGGTCCGGCCCGGCCCTCCGTGGCCGGGCGTTCGCGCTTGCGAGGCAGTGCCTCGCAAGGCCCTCACCCTTTAACACTACCCAGCAACAACCCCTGGATGTAGTAACGCTGCAGCGCCAGGAACAGCAGCAGCACCGGGATCACCGTCACCACCGCGCCTGCCATCATCAATTCCACGTCCTGGATGTGCTCGCGCGACAGCGAGGCCAGGGCCACCGGCAAGGTGTAGTGCTCCTGGTCGGTCAGCACGATCAGTGGCCACATGAAGTCGTTCCAGGCGCCCATGAAGGTGAAGATGGTCAGCGTCACCAGGACCGGCTTGAGCATCGGCAGCACGATCTGGAAGAAGATCCGCATCTCGCCGGCACCGTCGATGCGCGCCGCTTCCAACAGTTCGTCGGGAATGCTGCGCGCGTACTGCCGCACCAGGAAAATGCCGAACACCGAGGCCAGCGCCGGCAGGATCACCCCGCCGAAGCTGTTGACCAGGTGCAGCTGCTTCATCAGCAGGAACAGCGGCAGCATCGCCACCTGCGCCGGGATGACCAGCGCCGCCAGCAGCACCTGGAAGATGCGTTCGCGGCCGACGAAGCGCAGCTTGGCAAATGCATAACCGGCCAGCGTGTTGACCAGCAGCGAGCCCAGGGTCACCGCCAAGGACACCAGCAACGAGTTGGCGAAGTGGCTGGCCATGCCGGTGCGGGCGAACAGTTCGTGGTAGTTGGCCGTGGTCCACGCCGAGGGCAGCAACGGCGGTGGGTACTGGCTGGCCTCGCCGGTCGGCATGAACGAGACCGAGGCCATCCACAACAGCGGGCCGAGGCTGACCAGGGCGAACAGCACCAGGCCCGCATTCACCGCCCAGGCATTCCAGCGGGTTTGACCGATCTCGCGGCTCATACCAGGTCCTTCTTGCGGCCGAAGCGCAGCATCACGGTGGTCACGCCGAGGATGATCAGGAACAGCAGGAACGCCACGGCCGAGGCGCGGCCGAGGTTCCACCACTTGAAGCCTTCCTCAAACATGAAATACAGCACGCTGACGGTGCTCTGCAGCGGATCGCCGCGCGTCATCACGTACGGCTCGGCGAACAATTGGAAATAACCGGAGACCGTGATGACCCCGACCACCATCAGCACCGGGCCGAGCATCGGCAAGGTGATGTGCAGGAACTGCTGCCACTTCGAGGCGCCGTCGATGCGCGCGGCCTCGTAGAGATCCTGCGGGATGCCCTGCAGGCCGGCGAGGAAGATCACCATGTTGTAGCCGAAGTTCTTCCACACCGCGAACAGCATGATCGTCGGCATTGCCCAGCGCGGATCGCCGAGGAAGTCGACCGGCGAAATGCCGAGCTGGCCAAGGCCCCAGTTCACCAGGCCGTACTTGACGTGGAACAGGTAGCGCCAGATCACCGCCACCGCCACCAGCGTGGTCACCACCGGGGCGAACAGCGCGGTGCGGTAGAAGCCCACGAAACGCGCGGCCTTGGCGTGCAGCAGCATGGCCGCGCCCAGCGACACCGCAATGGACATCGGCACGCCGAGCAACACGAAATAGGTGGTGTTCCACAGCGACTTCCAGAACAGCGGCGTGCGCATCAGCTCCCAGTAGTTGCCCAGGCCGACGAAGCGCAGGTGGCTGCTGTCGGCCAAGGCATACAGATCGAAGTCGGTCACGCTGAGCACCAGCGCCGCCAGCACCGGCACGCCGAAGAACAGGCCCAGCACCAGCAGGGCCGGCGCGGTGAACACCCAACCGGCGAGCGAAGGCCGTCTCATGGCTTGGCCTCCGTCGGCGCGGCCTGGCTGGCGTGGTTCTGCTCCCAGATCCAGCGACGCTTGGCCAGGATTTCATCGACGCGCTTGTCCAGCTCCTGCACCGCGGCCTCCTGGCTCTCGCCGCCGCGCACTACGCGCTCGGTGACCAGCCGCATTTCCTGGACGATGCGCTCCCACTCCAGCACCTTCGGCGTGGGCCGCACGCGCTCGAGCTGGTCGCCGAAGGCCTTGGCCAGCGGATCGTTGGCCAGCGAAGGGAAGCGCCAGGTGCTGCGGCGCGGCGGCAGGTCGCCGATGACGGCGTGGAAGCGCGCCTGCACCTGCGGGCGCGACAAGTACTCGATCAGCTTCCAGGCGGCCTGCTTATGCTGCGAGCGACGCAGGATCACCAGGCTCGAACCGCCGGCGATACCCGCACCCGGCCCGGTCGGCCCCGGCAACGCCATCGTGCCCCACTTGCCCTCCATGCCCGGCGGCTGGCGCAGGCGGAACTCGCGCACGTTCCAGGGGCCGGACAGATAGAAGGCGTAATAGCCGTTGAAGAATTCGTACCAGACGTTGGAGATCTGCGTCTCCGACAGCTTCGGCGCCCAGCCCTGCTCGAACATGTTGGCGTAGAACGCCAGCGCCTTGCGAAAGCCCGCGCTGCGGAAGTTGCCGTAGTTGTTGTGGTCGCGCAGCAGCGGGTCGTCCTGCTGCAAGGCGAAGGACAGTTGTTGCTCGAACTCGTTGAGCGGCATCAGGATCGCGTAGCGGTCCGGGCCGACATGGCGCTTGACCGCGGCCATGGCCTGCTCGAACTCGGCCCAGGTCTGCGGTACCTGCTTGACCCCGGCCTCGGCCAGCAAATCCTTGCGATAGAACAACAGGCGCGTGTCGACGTACCACGGCACGCCATAAAGCTTGTCGTCGACGATGTTGGTATCCCACACGCCGGTGAAGTAGTCGGACGGGTCCACGACCTGGGAGCGCTCGACGAACGGTTGCAACGGTTCCAGTGCATCGAGCGTGGCGAACTCGGGCAGCCAGGTATTGCCGAGCTGGCACACGTCGGGCAGGCCATCGGCAGCGAACGCGGTGAGCAGCTTCTCGTGCGCGGCGGTCATCGGGATGTTCTGCACATCGACGTGGATGCCGGGGTTTTCCTTCTCGAAGTCGGCCACCAGGTCGGCGACCACTTCGGCCTCGCGGCCCATCGCCCAGAACCGCACGGTCTCGCCCTGCGGCGCGCGGCTGCAACCGGCCAGCCCTGCTGCCAGGAGCAGCAGCGCGACGGCCTTGGCCTTCATCCCGGCCGCGCTCATTCGGGTTTCGCGGGCGGACGCTGCGCCGGGTTCTGCTGCGCTTCGGCGGCCGCCGCGCGCGACTCGGCAATGCCGATCGCCCGTGCCGCGGCGGCCTGCTCGTCCTTGGCCGGTTGCGGCGGCGCTTCGCCTTCCGGGGTCAGCCAGCCGCCGGTGAACCCGGCGCGCTCCAGGCCCTTGCGGATGTATGGGTTCTTCTTCATCACCGTCCACACGAACTCGTTGCGATAGTTCGCGATCATGGTGAGGATCGGGCCCTGGTCGATGCCGATGTAGTCGCTGGCCACCCAGCCGCGATCGGGCACCACGCGCCCGGTCTTCAGCGGAATCTCGTAGTTGAAGCTGGGATTGAACGAATCCAGGAAGCCGTAGCTGGAATAGAGGTAGTCGCCGAAGCGCTTGTGCATCTCTTCGGTGGCGGGGATCACCACTTCCGGGGCGAAGACAATCGACGAGATCGCCGCGGTCGGGGCGATGGTGCCGTCGTCGAAGTTCTCGCGCAGGCCGGCGCCGCGCGAAGAATAATGGCGGAACTGGCGCTGCTCGCCACGGAACTCCTGGCTGGTGTTCTGCGCGCCGTCGCTGGCGGTCAGGCCCCAGACGTTCTCGCCGTACTCCTTCCACTTCATCGGGTTGTCGATGGCGTAGTCGCGCTGGGCCAGCGTGGCGCGGCGGCTGTTGAGGAAGTAGTCGATGCCGCGCTCGCGCATGTACTGGTCCTGGATGTCGCGGAAGTCGATCCAGACATGGCTGTACTGGTGGCCGAACAACGGTCCGAAGGACAGGTATTCCTGACCCTGGTAGACGCCCCAGTCGTTGTTGTACGTGCGCGTCCACACCGTCCAGGCATCGCTGTCCAGCGGGTGGGTGGGCGAGCCCAGGCCCAGCACGTACAGCATCATCGCCTCGTTGTAGCCCATCCAGTCGTGGTTGATGAAACCACTCTCCGGGAACCAGCCCATCGACACCAACGGCTTGCGCTGCTGCAGCCAGGTCCAGTCCACGCGCTTGTACAAGGTATCGGCAAGCTGCCGGATCTCCTTCTCGCGCGGGTCATCGCCGTCGTAATACGACTGCGCGAACAACACGCCCATCATCAACAGCGCGGTATCCACGCTCGACAGCTCGACCCAGCTGTCGTAACGCTGGCCGCGCTGCATGTCCAGGAAGTGATAGTAGAAACCCTTGTAGCCGGTCTTGCCGGTGCGCTGCGGGCCCACCGGGGCATCACGGAAGAAGCGCAGCGTGGTCAGGGTGCGGTCCACCGCCTGGGTACGGCTGACCCAGCCGTTCTCGATCCCGATCGGATAGGCGGTAAGCGCGAAACCCACCGAGGCGATGCTGGCGAACGGGCGTGACGGGAACCGGTCGGGGGTCAGTCCGTTGGTCTCGTTGGTGGTGTCCCAGAAGAACTGGAAAGTGCGGCGTTCGATATCGCCGAACAACGGCGGCAACTCGGGTTTGACCGGCTTGGGCGGCGCCGGCGGCAGGGTCGGCTCGATCAGGTTCACCTTCGGCGCGGGTTTGGTTTCGGTAGGCGGGCTTTGGGGCTGGCAGGCAGCCAGCAACAACAGGGTCAAGGCCAGACCCAGCCCTCCCACCCCGAGGGGGTGGAATGCATTGTGCGCGCCGCGGCATTTCTTGAAATCGCTTACAACCCTCACCAAGCACTCCCTTTGAGACTAACCCGCGCGCCGCTGGCGGAACGCGGTGGAAACCGACGGCAACGCAGGCGCGCCGCCGCAGTCAAAATTTACGACTGGCGCTCGTTACCCCCAGCCACCGTCGAATCGCGCACGATCAGCGTGGGTCGTAACATCACGTTGCCAGGCGTTTCGGCATCGGCCGGGTCGATCAGCGCAAGCAATCGACCCATCGCCTGGGCGCCGAGTTCCGCAATGCTTACTCGCATCGTGGTCAATCCAGGATGCACAAAGCGCGCCAACGGAATGTCGTCGAAGCCGGCCAAGGCCACCTGCGCCGGCACCTGTACACCCGCCTGGGTCAGCGCGAACAGGCAGCCGAGCGCCATCATGTCGTTGGCGGCGAACACCGCATCGGGCAATTGCCCGCGCAGCAGTTCCTGGCCGGCGCGATAACCGGACGCCTCGTCGAAATCGCCGTACAACACGCGGCCCTCGGCGCCATGGGCCGCCATTGCGTCCTGGAAGCCGCGCAGGCGTTCGCGCGCGTCGAAGTTCAATTCCGGGCCGGCAATGAAGACGATGCGGCGGTGTCCGCAGCCGAGCAGGTGCTCGGTCATGGCGATGGCACCGGCGTGGTCGTCGATGCTCAGTACCGGGTATTGGTCCTGGTCCGGCAGATGCGTGTTGACGAGCACGGTCGGCAGGGACTGCGGCAGGTTCTCGGTCAGGAAGCCGGGGTGCTCGGCGTAGGGCGAGAGCACCAGCAGGCCGTCGACGCGGCCGCGCATCGCGCGCAGTGCGCGGCCCTGCTCTTCCTGGTCGCCGTGGTAGCTGGACACCAGCAAGTGCTGCCGGCGCGCGCGCGCCACCCCGTCGATGCCGCGGATCAGCTCGGAAAAGAATTCGCCGTACAGGTCCGGCAGGACCACGCCGATGGTCTGGGTGTGGCGGCTGCTCAGGCTGCGCGCGGCCGCGTGCGGGCTGTAGCGCAAGCGGTCGGCCACTTCCAGCACGACCTTGCGCACCGGCTCGGCGACGTTGTCGTGTCCGTTGAGCGCCCGCGACACCGTGGCCACGGAGACCTTGGCTTCTCTCGCCACGTCCTTGATGGTGATTGAATTCTTTGCCAACGTACCGCCCTCCACGGTAGAGACTCCGAACACGCTGGGCCTGACTGTAATCGTTTTCAGACCCGGCGTCATCCCGCGGCGCAGCGAGCACGTGCCGGACCGCAGTAAATGCGATGCCGATGCTCGGACGCCGGGTAACGGCCTGCATTCTAACCAGGCTTGTCCGTCGGACAGGCCATCGCGCAGACGTCGGACAGCGGCAGGACAGCCCGCCGACAAGCAAACTCAGCCCGGCGGTGGTTCGGCCTGGATCGACAGCGCGTGGATATCGTCCTGCATCATCGTCCCGAGCGCCGTATAGACCGCTCGGTGCCGCGCCAGCGGTGCCATGCCGGCGAAGGCCGGCGCGACGATCCGCACCGCGTAGTGGCCGCGGCCGTCGCGGGCGCCAGCGTGACCGGCGTGCTTATGGCTTTCGTCGATCACTTCCAGCAGCGAGGGCGCAAAAGCCGCGCGCAGGGCCGCTTCGATCCGGGCAACGCGCTCGCTCATGGCAACACCCGCTTGAACGGACGGACATCGACCCGGTCATAGACCCCGGCGTCTACATAAGGATCTGCCTGGGCCCAGGCCCGGGCTGCCTCAAGGTCGGCGAACTCCGCCACCACCAGGCTGCCACTGAAGCCGGCTTCGCCCGGGTCCTCGGCATCTATCGCCGGACACGGCCCGGCCAACAGGAGCCGGCCGGCATCGGCCAACGCGCGCAGGCGCGCCAGATGGGCCGGTCGTGCCGTGCCCCGCCCGGCCGCCGCGCCGGCGCCGTCATAGCCCTCGATTACGTACCACATCGCCTGTCGCGCACCTCTTAGCGGGAGCCAGCGTTCATTCTAGCCCCGGCAATGCTGGACACCGGCCGGGCACAGCCAGTACCCTAGCTCGCAATGCACGCGGCTGGATGCGGCGGCTCGTTGGCTCACCGGCCCTTGCGGCCCCTCGCCGACCACCGCTTCGCCGGTTCCCGACCGCCCGCGTAGACCACCTCCTCGCTGTTTCGCTGCTGCAGCCGCTTGCAGGGGCCTTTGTTTGACATGGGATCGTGCCGACCCGGCACGCCGTAGAAGCCACATCCGCAGGACGAGGGTTTCCCTCGCACGTGTGTGTCGTGGGCGCAGGTTCGAAGCAACACCCGACGGGGGTTCCCGTCGCTATACCAGATCGCTGATGACCGCCGAACTCGCGCAAGACGCGAATCCGCCAACCCAGACGCAGTTGCCGCAGCAGCAGGAAATGCCGCTGGCGGTGGTCCATGGGCAACCGTTGCTGCAGATTCCGCAGGACCTGTACATCCCGCCGGATGCGCTGGAAGTCATCCTCGATGCGTTCGAAGGCCCGCTGGACCTGCTGCTGTACCTGATCCGCCGGCAGAACCTGGACATCCTGGACATCCCCGTGGCCGAGATCACCCGGCAGTACGTGGACTACATCAACGTGATGCAGGAACTGCGTTTCGAGCTGGCCGCCGAGTACCTGGTGATGGCCGCGATCCTGGCCGAGATCAAGTCGCGCATGCTGTTGCCGCGCGCGCCCAGCGCCGAGGGCGAGGAAGAAGACCCGCGCGCCGAGCTGGTACGCCGGCTGCAGGAGTACGAACGTTTCAAGCAGGCGGCCGAGGACCTGGACACCCTGCCCCGCCAGGACCGCGACACCACGCCGGTGCACGTACACGTACCCGAGCGCGCCGCGGTCAAGCTGCCGCCGCCGGTGGACCTGAAGGAAATGCTGCTGGCGCTGTACGACGTGCTCAAGCGCGCCGAGTTGTTCAGCGGCCACGCGATCAAGCGCGAGGCGCTGAGCGTGCGCCAGCGCATGGGCGATGTGCTCGGGCGGCTGGAGGACGGCAAGTTCTACCGCTTCGAGAGCCTGTTCACCGCCGAGGAAGGCAAGCTCGGCGTCCTGGTGACCTTTCTGGCGCTGCTGGAACTGGCCAAGGAACAACTGCTGGACATCGTCCAGGAAGCGCCGCTGGCGCCGATCTACGTCAAGTCGCTGGCGTCGGGCAATACCAATGCGCCGTTGCAGTTCTCCAGCGAATTCGACGACAGCGATACCGACGACGCCACCGCGTAGTCGCAGATTGAGCCAAGACTTCGAGCCGAAGACCACACGATCGTGCAAATTGACCAACCGCTGATCAACCGAATAGTCGAAGGCGCCCTGCTGGGCAGCCCGCAGCCGCTGACCCTGGCGCAACTGCAGGGCCTGTTCCCGGAAGACGAGCCGGCGCCGCCGGGCAGCATCGAGCGCGCCCTGGAGCAGCTACGCGAGGACTGCGCCGAGCGCGGCGTGGAGCTGGTCGAGGTCGCTTCGGGCTTCCGTTACCAGGTCAAGGCCGACGTGCACGGCTGGGTCGCCCGGCTGTGGACCGAACGCAAGACCAAGTACACCCGCGCCACCCTGGAAACCCTGGCGCTGATCGCCTACCGCCAGCCGATTACGCGCGGCGAGATCGAACAGGTGCGTGGCGTGGCGGTCAGCAGCAACATCATCCAGGCGCTGGAAGAGCGCGAGTGGATCCGCGTGATCGGCCATCGCGACGTGCCCGGCAAGCCGGCATTGTTCGGCACCACCAAGACTTTCCTGGACTATTTCGGGCTCAAGCGCCTGGACGAACTGCCGCCGCTTTCCGAACTCAAGGACATCGGCGAACTGGAACCGCAGTTGCCGCTGGACCGCGAAGGCCAGCCGGCCGCGCCGCTGACCGCCGGTGCCGCGCTGGACGATGAGTCCGCGGCCAGCGCCGACGCTGCCAACGACGATGGCGCCAGCGAAGGCGTAAACGAAGCTGATCTTGATCCCGCGCCCGAGGTCGAGGACGCAGCGGATCAAACCGAACCCCCGGAACAGGCCGAAGCCGCGGCCCCCGAACCGGACCCCGACGCCGAGCAGGACGCTGGCGCCGACGACACCCCCGACATCGACGCGGCCGGCGAACCCGACCACGAGCCGGCGCAAGCCGAAGATGCCCTTCCCTCCGACGCGACGGACGCCGAAACGCCCGCCGCCGAAGATATCGAAAACGAAACTGAGGCCGACGCCGAACGCGTTGACCGGAGCGAATTGAAATGAGTGACACCCCCCGCAAGCTCTCGCTGAACAAGCTGTCGCTGAAGCGCGCCGAATCCGGCGAGCCCGCCAAGCTCGAAGAACGCCTGCACAAGGTCCTGGCCCAGGCCGGCCTGGGCTCGCGGCGCGCGCTGGAACAGCGCATCGCCGACGGCCTGGTCAAGGTCAACGGCGAGGTTGCGCAGACCGGCATGTCGGTCAAGAGCGGCGACAAGATCGAACTGGACGGCCGCAGCTTCGTCGCCAGCGCGCTGAGCGAGCCCTCGCGCGTACTGGTCTACAACAAGCCCGAAGGCGAGGTCACCACCCGTGACGACCCCGAAGGCCGCCCGACGATCTTCGAATCGTTGCCGGCGCTGAAGGGCGCGCGCTGGATCGCCATCGGCCGCCTGGATATCAACACCACCGGCCTGCTGCTGCTCACCACCGACGGCGAGCTGGCCAACGCGATGATGCATCCCTCCTACGAGGTCGAGCGCGAATACGTGGTCCGCGTGCGTGCGCCCGAGGGCCAGGAGCAGGTCTCCGACCAGATCGTCGACCGCCTCGCGCGTGGCGTCGCACTGGAAGATGGCCCGGCCAAGTTCGACGAGGTAGAGCGCATCGGCGGTACCGACTCGCACGACTGGTTCCGGGTCGTGGTCAAGGAAGGTCGCAACCGCGAAGTGCGCCGCCTGTGGGAGTCGCAGGGCTGCCAGGTGAGCCGCCTCAAGCGCACCCGCTACGGCAAGGTCGCGCTGCCGCGCGAACTGTTGCGCGGGCAGTCGGTCGAGCTGCCGCAGCCGCAGGTCGAAGCGATGCGCGCCGAGCTCAAGCTCGAGGAAGGCCAGCCTTCGGCGCTCACCCTGCAGCCGGTGATCGGCCAGCGGCGCGCCGCCAAATCCACCGTCCACGTCGGCGGTGGCCGCAGCGGCGGCGCCTACGTCAACGGCCACAACACCGCCGACGAAGGTCGTGAGCTGCGCCGCTTCGACAACGTGCGCGAAGATCGCGGCCGTGGTCGTGGCAAGGGCGGCGGCTTCAAGGGCGGCCTGACGGTCTCCGGCGAAGCGGCGGCCAAGCAATCGCAGCGCCCGTTCAAGCAGCGCAAGGAAAAGGGCCTCAAGCCGTTGCCGGATGGCAACCCGGCGGCCTTCCGCACCTGGTACGTGCCCGACGGCGTGAGCACCGGCCCTGCCGGCCATCGCAACGCCGGCCCGAGCGGCCGCGGCAACGCCGGTCCTGGCGCGCGCGGCAACCAGGCGCCGCGTCCTTACGGCAATAACAAGCCGGCCGGTGCCCGCGGCAATGCCGGCAGGCCGCAAGGCCAAGGTCAGGGGCAAGGCCAGGGACAGGGTCCGGGCCGTTCTCCGGGCAAGCATCCTTATGGCCACCCGGGCAACGCGCCGAGCTTCCCGTCGGATCACGCCAACCCGGGTTTCAGCCCCTACGGCCAGGCACGCCCGGCCGCAGCACGTCCCGGCCAGAATCGCGGTCCGCGTCCAGGCAATAACGGCCCGCGTCCGGCCGGCGGCAATCGACCGGGCGGCAATCGGCCTGGTGGTGGCCGCCCCGGCGGTGGTGGCAATCGGGGTCCGCGCGGCGCCTGAGTCGCGCGCACGCTGAATCGAACAAGGGCGCCGCACGGCGCCCTTTGTTTTTTCCAGTGCGCGTGCTGCGGCACAGCAAGAAAGCGGCCTGGCCCACACAATCAGTGGCCCTGCAGGATCTGGCGCTCCCGCACCGATGTGTCGATTTCCGGGGAAAAAGCCGCTGTTTGCTTCTCCGGCAAGCCCCACGCCGCAGCTGACGCCGCCGCGCCGTCGCTGCACCTGTGAGCGCTCGCATATCCTGTCGGCCCGTCCTGCCGTGTGCGACCTTCGTGAAAGAACAGAACCGGATCCGGATCGAAGACGTCGCCGCCGCCGCGGGGGTCTCGATGAAGACGGTCTCGCGGGTTTTCAATTACGAGCCCAATGTGCGCCCGGATACGCGCGAGAAGGTCGAGCAGGCCGCGCGCGCGCTGAACTACCGCCCCAACCCATCGGCCCGCAGCCTGGCCTCCAACCGTTCCTATCTGATTGCGCTGCTGTACGACAATCCGTCGTCGAACTACATCATGGAGATCATCGGCGGCGTGCTCGACGCCTGCCGCTCGCGCCACTACAGCATGATGCTGCAGCCGATGGACAGCAGCACCGAGGCCGGCAGTGGCGGCTATCGCGCCCAGGTCGAAAGCGTGCTGGAGCAGTACCGGCCCGACGGCATGATCCTGACGCCGCCGATTACCGACGACGACGTGTTGCTGGACTGGCTGCAATCCCAGCGCATGCCCTATGCCTCGATTTCGCCACGCCGGCGCATCGGCCAGATCGGCGCCACCCTGGACGAACGCGAGGCGGCGGCTGAGCTAGTCGGCCACGTCGCTACGTTGGGCCACACCCGCATCGGCCACATCACCGGCCATCGCTCGCATGGCGCTCGCGCCTGGCGCCTGGACGGCTATCGCGATGCCTTGCAGCGTGCCGGCCTGCCCTACGACCCTGCGCTGGTGATCGAAGGCGAGTTCTCCTTCGACTCCGGCATCGAAGGCGCACGCGCCCTGCTCGACTTGCCCGAACCGCCCACGGCGATCTTCGCCGCCAACGACGACACCGCCGCCGGGGTGATCTACGAAGCCGAGGAGCGCGGACTGCGAATTCCGCGCGACCTGTCGGTATTCGGCTTCGACGACATGCCGATGGCCCGGCAGATCTGGCCGAGCCTGACCACCGTGCGCCAGCCCAGCCACGAGATGGGCCGGATCGCCGCCGAGCAACTCCTGGCCCACATCGGCGACCCGCTGCGCGGCGAGCTGGTCAAGGTGCCGTATGAAATGCGGCTGCGGCGCTCGACCGGGGCGTGGCCTTTCAGCGCCGCTTGATCACAAAGTTGCCGAAGCCCACGCCGATGTCCCAGCCTTCGCCGGTGCCGGCCAGGGCCAGCGAAATGTCGCCCTTGGTCACCACCTGGGCATTGCTCGACTTCACCGCGCCGGCGTGCGCCTCGGCACCGCCGTAGGTGCCGAACAGGTCGTTGACGCTGTAGGCGCCGGTAAAGCTGCCCTTGCCATCGACGATCTTCGATTTGCCCACGGTCAGGCCACCGCCCTTGGCGCTGATCGTCACCGGGATGCTGGCGCCGTTGCTGCAGGTGATCGTGCCGGTGCCCTTGGCGGTCTTGTAGAACACCGACCAGCCGGACAGGTTGAAACGCAGGTTGCATTCGAGGTTGCCGGCGGCATGCGCGGCGGGCGCGATAGCGCCGCCGGCGGCGAGGACGGCCAGCAGGGTCAAGGACTTGAACATGCGGAAGGATCCGAAGAGGAGAACGCCGCCGAGGTTAGCAGTGCGCCCGCCCGGCCGGGCAGCAAGGCCGGCACCGTCGTTCAGCCGACGCTGCGCTCACCGCGCCGCGTTGACCCCGCCCAGTTGGAACGCGTCGGCGTCGAGCATGGCCGGGAAGCGCGCGCGGTGTTCGGCCAGGGCCGCGGCCGAGATCGTGGTGGTGGCGACTTGTTCGCGCTCGCGGATCTCCAACTGCGGCTGGCCAAGGAAATCGATCACCGCGCTGTCGCCGGCATAGTGCAGGCCGGCGCCATCCACGCCGACGCGGTTGACCGCTGCGACGAAGCACAGGTTCTCGATCGCCCGCGCCCGCAGCAGGGTTCGCCAGGCATAGGCACGCGCTGAAGGCCAGTTGGCCACGAACAACTGCAGGTCGAAATCGAGCTGGCCGGGCCGTTCGACGTCATAGCGATTACGGCAGAACACCGGAAAGCGCAGGTCGTAGCAAACCTGCGGATTGATCCGCCAGCCCTTCCATTCCACCGTCAGGCGTTCGCGGCCGGCGGCGTAGCGCTGGTGCTCGTTGGCATAGCGGAACAAGTGGCGCTTGTCGTAGTACTGCAGCCCGCCGTCGGGCGTGGCGAACAGCAGGCGGTTGAACACGCCCTCGCCGGTGCGCAGCTGCACGCTACCGGTGATCGCCGCGCCCAGGCGCTCGGCCTGCTCGCCGATCCACGCCACGGTCGGGCCGTCCATGCCCTCGGCCTGGTCTATAGCCTCGTTGGAAAAGCCGCTGGTGAAGGTTTCCGGCAGCACCACCAGGTCGGTAGCGCCCGCCAGCGGCGACAGCAGCGCGCCGTAGTGCGCGCGGTTGCCGGCCGGATCGTGCCAGCGGGTGTCGCCTTGGACCAGGGAGATACGCAGGTCTTGCATGGGAACTCCGGGAGGGTCGGTCCTGTAGGAGGGGCTTCAGCCCCGAGCTGTTCGCGAAAGGCTCGCGGCTGAAGCCGCTCCTACAGGGGGGCGGTTACAGCTTTTGCAACCGTTCGATTGCCGCATCCAGCGTGGCTTCGTTCTTGGCGAAGCACAACCGCGCCAGGCGCTGGCCCTGCGGCGGGCGCTCGTAGAACGGCGACAACGGAATCGCGGCCACGCCGTGTTCGATCGTCAGCCACTTCACGAACTCATGGTCCGGCAGGTCGCTGACCGCAGAATAGTCCACCAGTTGGAAGTACCCGCCCGGCACTGGCAGCGGCTTCAGCCGGGTCGCGAGCAGCTGCTCGCGGAAACGGTCGCGCTTGGCCTGGTAGAACGCGCCGAGCTGCTCGTCGTGTTCCGGTTGCTCGCGGATCATCTCGGCGAACGCATGCTGGGCCGGGGCGAAGCTGGCGAACGTGTTGTACTGGTGGACCTTGCGGAACTCTGCGCTGAGCGCCGGCGGCGCGATCGCGTAGCCGATCTTCCAGCCAGTGCAGTGGTAGGTCTTGCCGAAGCTGGAAACCACGAACGCGCGCTCGCGCAGTTCGGGCCAGCGCAGGACCGACTCGTGGCGGCGGCCGTCGAAGACGATGTGCTCGTAGACCTCGTCGGAGATCAGGAAAATGTCGGTACCGCGCAGCAGATCGGCCAGCGCGCGCATGTCGTCGGCCGAGAACATCGCCCCGGACGGATTGTGCGGGCTGTTGATCATCAGCAACCGCGTATGCGGGGTGATCGCCGCCTGCACCTTGCCCCAGTCCACCGCGAACGTCTGCGGATCCAGCGCCACATGCACCGCGCGCGCGCCGGCCAATTCGATGGCGGGCTCGTAGCAGTCGTAAGCCGGGTCGAGCACGATCACCTCCTCACCGGCCCGCACTACGCTATGGATGGCGTTGAAGAGTGCCTCGGTAGCGCCGCTGGTCACGGTGACCTCGGTGTCGGCATCGACCTGCGCGCCGTAGCAGCGCAGCGCCTTGCCGGCGATAGCCTGGCGCAACGGCGCCGCCCCGGTCATCGGCGGATACTGGTTGTGGCCCTCGCGCATCGCCCGATCCAGCGCCTCGACCAGCCGCGCCGGCACCGCGAAATCCGGGAAACCCTGACCCAGATTGACCGCCTGGTGCTCGGCCGCCAAATGCGACATCACAGTGAAGATGGTGGTGCCCACTTTGGGCAGCTTGGTGGCAGGCACGGACATGCGGCGCTGATCCGGTGATGCGGAGGGGGTTGGAGTTTAGCAGCCACCCCGTGCCGGGCCTTAGGGCGGCTTCGGCTTCGGCTTGCTCTTGCTCTTGCTCTTTCTCTCCCCTCCGCCGAGGGATTGTTTGAGGGCGGCTGGGGGAATGCCGGGGTGGGGGCGTTGGCGGCTTGGATGCCGCCAGACGAGCCACGCATGGATGCAGTACTTGGCGTCCCCCCACCCCGGCATCCCCCAGCCGCCGCGCGATAGCAACAAAGCAGCTACGACCCAAAGCAGCCGCAATCCAAACCCCAACCCGCCAGATACAATCCCATCGATGACCGACACCCCGCACGCCGCGCCGCCCTTGCTGGCCGCGCACGCCCTGAGCTTCAGCCGCAACGAAGAACCGGTGTTCGGGCCGATCGACCTGCGGGTGGACGCCGGCGAAGCGCTGCTGGTGCAGGGCGACAACGGCGCCGGCAAGACCACCCTGCTGCGTGTGCTGGCCGGCCTGCTGCGTGCCGACGGCGGCAACATCGAGATCGACGGGCGTCCGGCGCGGCGCGTGGAACGCTCGCACTTCATCGCCTATCTCGGTCACCTGCCCGCGCTCAAGGCCGACCTCACCACGCTGGAAAACCTCAACTTCCTGTGTGGCCTGCAAGGCCGGCGCGCGCGCCAGATGCCCGGCAACGCACTGGCCATCGCCGGCCTGGCCGGCTACGAAGACACCCTGGTGCGGCAACTGTCGGCCGGCCAGAAGAAGCGCCTGGGCCTGGCCCGGCTGTGGCTGTCGCCGGCTCCGTTGTGGCTGCTCGACGAGCCCTACGCCAACCTCGACCTCGATGGCATCAACCTGGTCAACCGCATGATCTCCGCCCACCTGCGCGGCGGCGGCGCCGCCCTGGTCACCACCCACGGCGCCTATGCCGCCCCGCCGGTGCGCACGCGCATGCTTACCCTGGGCCAGCCGGCATGACTACCCCACCGCCCCTGCCCTCGCTCTGGCAAGCCTCGCGCGCCTTGATGCTGCGCGACCTGCGGCTGCTGTGGCGCCGTCGCGGCGATGCCCTGCAACCGGCACTGTTCGCGCTGTTGATCGTGGTGCTGTTCGCGCTGGCCCTGGGCGGACGCGCCGAAACCTTGTCGCTGGTCGCGCCGGCGGTGATGTGGCTGGCGGTGCTGCTGGCCGGGCTGCTGTCGCTGGATTCGCTGTTCCGTGGCGATGCCGACGACGGCTCGCTCGAACAGTGGCTGCTGGCACCGGTGCCGCTGGCCTGGCTGGTGCTGGTGCGGGTGTTGCTGCATTGGCTGGTCACCGCGCTGCCGCTGATCGTGGCCACGCCGCTGCTGGGCGAATTGCTGCACCTGCGACATGACCAACTGCCCCTGCTGCTGGCATCGTTGCTGCTGGGAACGCCGCTGCTCAGCCTGCTCGGCGCGGTGGTGGCAGCACTGACGGTGAACATGAAACGCTCTGGTATTCTCGTTGCGTTGCTGGCGTTGCCGCTTTACGTGCCGGTGCTGGTGTTCGGTGCGGGCAGCGTGGCGGCAGGCGTGCAAGGGCTGGACCCGGGCGCGCCGCTGCTGCTGCTCGGCGCCGGCCTGGTGGTCGGCGTGGTGCTGGCGCCACTGGCCGCCGCCGCCGCGATCCGGATTTCCTTGAGCTGACCTGTTTCGATTGTCTTGAAGTAACTCGCCGAAGAATTGGCACCGGGAGCCACCGCCACCGCATGAATCGCATCGTCCGCTGGTTCCATCAACTCGGTTCGCCACCGGTGTTCGATCGTTTCGCCGCCCGCTGGGCGCCGTGGTGCCTGTCCGCTGGCGCGGTGTTGCTGGCCTTGGGTCTGTGGCAAGCGCTGTTCGTGGTGCCGGCCGATTACCAGCAGGGCGACAGCTTCCGCATCCTCTACATCCACGTGCCCAGCGCCTGGATGAGCCTGTTCGTGTTCGCACTGATGGCGCTGTACTCGGCCATCGCGCTGGTGTGGCGGATCAAGTTGTGCGAAATCCTGGCCATGGCCTGCGCGCCGATCGGCGCTGCGTTTACCGTGATCACCCTGGTGACCGGCAGCATCTGGGGCAAGCCGATGTGGGGCGCCTGGTGGGACTGGGACCCGCGCCTGACCACCGAGCTGATCCTGCTGTTCCTGTATATCGGCGTCATCGGCCTGTACCAGGTCATCGACGACCACCGCAACGCCGCGCGCGCCGCCGGCCTGCTCGCCGTGGTCGGCGTCGCCCTGTTGCCGGTGATCCGCTATTCGGTGGTGTGGTGGAACTCGCTGCACCAGGGCCAGAGCATCCGCCTGCTCGGCGAATCCAGCATCGACGGTTCCATGCTGCTGCCGCTGTGGCTGATGGTCGCCGCGACCAAGTTCTGGTTCGCCGGCTCGTTGCTGTGGCGCGCGCGTGCCGACAACCTGCGGCGCGAAAGCGGCAAGGACTGGGTCCTGCGGCTGGCCGAGGCGGAGAAGCCGGCATGAGTTATCTCGGCTACGTCATCGCCGCCTACGCGGTCTTCATCGGCGTGTTGCTGTGGGACGTGCTGGCGGCGCGTTGGCAAGTCCGTCGCGCGCTGCGCCAGGCGCGTGCGCGGCGCCAGCGCCAGCGCGACCGGGCCGGATCCGGCACCGTGGCCGAAGCGGAGCTGCTGCGTTGAACCCGACGCGTCGCCGACGGCTGTGGTGGGTGCTGGCCCTGGTGCTGGCAGGCGGGCTGGCGACGACGCTGGTCGCCATGGCCCTACAACGCAATGTCGCCTATCTGTACACGCCGTCCGAAGTCCTGCACGGCGACGCCGGCGCGCATGCGCGCTTTCGCCTGGGCGGGATGGTCGAGAAGGGCTCGTTCCAGCGCGCCACCGGCTCGCTGCAGGCGCATTTCCGCGTCACCGACGGCGATGCACAGCTGCCGGTGAGCTACGACAAGATCCTGCCGGACCTGTTCCGCGAAGGCCAGGCGGTGATCGCCACCGGGCGCATGCAGGGCGGCGTGTTCGTGGCCGAGGAAGTGCTGGCCAAGCACGACGAAAACTACATGCCCAAGGAAGTGGCCGACAAGATGGGCGCGGCCCATCGCAAGCACGACGTGGCGGCCCCGCAGTGACGGTCGTTGGTGTGGGAGGGAATTCATCCCCGACGCGGTTGGCCATTGGGAACCTTGGCTGATGCTGCCCGAGCTCGGCCAGATCCTGCTCATCCTCGCCCTGCTGGTCGCCATGCTGCAGGCCGTGGTGCCCTTGGCCGGCGCACAGCGCGGCCACCTGCCCTGGATGGCGGTGGCGCGGCCGGCGGCGCTGGTCCAACTCGCGCTCGTCGGCGGCGCCTTCGCCCTGCTCACCTGGGCGTTCGTACACCAGGATTTCTCGGTGGCGTACGTCGCCGAAAACTCCAACTCGCTGCTGCCGCCGGTCTATCGCTACTCGGCGGTATGGGGCGCACACGAAGGCTCGCTGCTGTTGTGGACGCTGGTGCTGGCGCTGTGGAGCGCGGCGGTGGCGCTGTGCTCGCGGCATCTGCCGGCGGTGGTGGTGGCGCGCGTACTCGGGGTGATGGCGCTGATCAGCCTGGGCTTCCTCGCCTTCCTGTTGTTCACCTCCAACCCTTTCGCGCGGCTGTTGCCGGCCGCGGCCGAAGGCGGCGACCTCAATCCGCTGCTGCAGGACCCCGGGCTGATCATCCATCCGCCGATGCTCTATGCCGGCTATGTCGGCTTCGCGGTGCCGTTCGCCTTCGCCATCGCCGCACTGCTGGAAGGCCGGCTCGATGCGCGCTGGCTGCGCTGGTCGCGGCCCTGGACCAACGTCGCCTGGGCCCTGCTGACGATGGGCATCGCGCTCGGTAGCTGGTGGGCGTACTACGAACTGGGCTGGGGTGGCTGGTGGTTCTGGGACCCGGTCGAGAACGCCAGCTTCATGCCGTGGCTGGCCGGCGCGGCGTTGCTGCATTCGCAGGCAGTCACCGAGAAGCGCGGCAGCTTCGGCGGCTGGACGTTGTTGCTGGCCATCGCCGCGTTCTCGCTGTCGCTGCTCGGCGCCTTCCTGGTGCGCTCGGGCGTGCTGACCAGCGTGCATTCCTTCGCCGCCGATCCTTCGCGCGGCTTGTTCATCCTGATCTTCCTGGCCCTGGTCATCGGCGGCTCGCTGCTGCTGTACGCGTGGCGCGCGCCGGGGCTGGAGCCGGCGGCGGACGACCCGCGCCGCGGTTTCGCCGCCACTTCGCGCGAGACCCTGCTGCTGGCCAACAACCTGTTGCTGGCCTGTGCCTGCGCGATGGTCCTGCTGGGCACGCTGTATCCGCTGCTGGCCGACGCCCTCGGCCTGGGCAAGCTCTCGGTAGGGCCGCCCTACTTCGGCACCTTGTTCCTGGTGTTGATGGCGCCATTGGTGGTGCTGCTGCCGTTCGGCCCGCTCACCCGTTGGCAGCGCGACCAACCCTCGCGCTTGCTGGGCTTGCTGTTGCCATGGGCGGTGCTGGCGGTCCTCGCCGGTGGGCTGGCGTGGGCGTGCGCGCCGCAGGGCCGGCTCAAGGCCGCGCTGGGCGTGGCCGCGGCGGCCTGGGTCTTGTTGGGGACGTTGCGCTTTGCCTGGACGCGTTGGCGCGCCACCACGCCGGGCCAACGCCTGACCGCGGAAATGCTGGGCATGCTGCTGGCCCATACCGGCGTGGCCGTGTTCCTGGCCGGCGCATTGTTGGTGGAGTCGCTGAGCGTGCAGCGCGAAGTGGCCCTGGCCCCCGGGCAGCAGCTGGAGATTGGCGGCTACCGCTTGCGTTTCGACGGTCTCGACGAGCGCCAGGGCCCGAATTATGTCGCCGACCGCGCGCATGTCACGCTGCTTCGCGGCGGCCGCGAAATCGGCGTGCTGGTGCCGGAGAAGCGCCGCTATGCCAGCGGCGGCCAGGTGATGACCGAGGCCGGCATCCGCCCGCGCCTGACCGGCGATGTCTACGTCGCGCTGGGCGAGTCGCTCGGCGCCGGCGCCTGGGCCGTGCGCGCGCACGTCAAGCCGTTCGTACGCCTGATCTGGCTCGGCGCGCTGCTGATGGCGCTGGGCGGGCTGGTCACCGCCAGCGACCGCCGCTTCCGTCGTCTTCCGGAGAATCCGTGATGTCCTCCTCGCCTTCGCGTCGCCCTTCGCTGCCACTGATGCTGGGCGGTGCGGTGCTGTTCGTCGCCGTGCTCGCACTGCTGTTCTACGGCGTGCGCCGCTCCGGCCAGGCCGACCGCGACAGCCTGCCGTCGGCCTTGATCGGCAAGCCGACGCCGGCCTTCGACCTGCCCCTGTTGCACGATGCCTCGATCCGCGTGCGCGCCGCCGACCTGCGCGGCGCGCCCTACGTGCTCAACGTCTGGGGCAGCTGGTGTCCGACCTGTCGCGAAGAGCACCCCATCCTCACCCGTTTTGCCCTGACCAAGCGCGTGCGCGTGATCGGCTACAACTGGAAGGACGAACGCGCCGATGCCCTGCATTGGCTGGAGCAGCTCGGCAACCCCTACCTGCTGGTGCTGGCCGACCAGGATGGCCGCACTGCCATCGACTGGGGCATCGCCGCCGCGCCGGAAACCTTCCTCGTCGATGCCCAGGGCATCGTGCGCTGGAAGCACAGCGGTGCGCTGAGCCAGCAGATCATCGATGAAGAACTGATCCCGCAGCTGGTGCAGCTCGAACGCGCCCCGGCCACCGCCTCGGTACGCGCCGCACCATGATGCCGCGCCCGGCCGCCAGTTTGATGCTGTGGCTCGCGCTTGCCTGCGCTGCGCTGCCGGCGTTCGCGCAGCCGGCGTCCGACCCGGCGCCGTTGGCCTACCGCAATGCCGCCGAAGAAGCGCGCTTCCATGCGCTCGCCGCCGAACTGCGCTGCGTGCAATGCCAGAACCAGTCGCTGGCCGATTCCAACGCCCAGATCGCCCACGACCTGCGCCGCGAAGTGCTCGACCTGATGCATCAGGGCCGCAGCGACGCGCAGATCAAGCAGTTCCTGGTCGAGCGTTACGGCGAGTTCGTGCTGTACCGGCCGCAGGTCGAATCGCGCACCTGGGTGTTGTGGTTCGGCCCGGCCGTGTTGTTGCTGGCCGGTGCCGGGCTGATCGTGGCCATCGTTCGCCGACGCGCACGCGCCTTGCCGCCGGGCGGCGACGACTCGCAGGAATGGTGATGGTCGTATTCGCGCTTATTGCCGGGCTGCTCGCCGTTACCGTACTGGCCGGCGTACTGCGGCCGATGTGGCGCCACGCGCCCGCCTTCGTCATCGCCACGGTGGTGGTGCTTGGCCTGGGCACTGCCGTGCTCTATGGGCTGGTCGGCACCCCCGCCGGCCTGCGCGAGGCGGCGCCCTCGCCCATCGACGCACCGCGCGATATCGACCAGGCCGTCGCCGAACTGCGTGCCGCCCTCAAGCGCGACCCCACCCAGGTCGAAGGCTGGATGCTGCTGGGCCGCACCCTGCTCGGCCAGGAGAAGTACGCCGAAGCCGCCGACGCCTTTGACCAAGCCGTGCGCCTGGCCCCGAATCACGCCGAAGTGCTGGTCTCGGCGGCGCAGGCGCGCATGCTCGCCGCCGGCAGCGGCCCGCCCGATGCCACCGCGGTGGCATGGCTGCACCAAGCCTTGACCCTGCAGCCCGAGCATCAACGCGCGCGCTGGTTCCTGGGCGTGGCCCAGCGCCAGGCCGGGCAGCCAGCCGAGGCCGCCGCGACCTGGGCGCCCTTGCTGGGCCAGGTGGATGCCGCCACGCACGCCAGCCTGCTGGTCCAGATCAACGCCGCGCGCCAGGAAGCCGGGCAACCGCCGCTGGCCGACAGCGCGGCAGCGGGCGGCCTGCGCGTCGAGGTGGCGCTGGACCCTGCCGTGCGCGCGCGCCTGCCGGACGATGCGAGCGTGTTCGTCATCGCACGCGTGCCCGGCGGCCCGCCGATGCCGGTGGCGGTGGAGAAGCACCCACTCTCGGGACTGCCGTTGCAGGTGCAACTGGACGATGCCGACAGCCCGATGCCGACGGCAAAACTCTCCACGTTGCCGGAAGTGGAAGTCCTGGCGCGGGTCTCGCGCAGCGGCAACGCGATGCGCCAGGCCGGTGATGTCGAGAGTGCGCCTGTGCGGGTGACGCTGCCCGCCGATGCACCGGTGAAACTGTTGATCGGACCTTGAGCGCGGGCATCCGGAAGCAACGTTAGAATCCCGGCATGACCGAATTCATTCCGGCGGCGAGCCGCTTCCTGGCCCTGCCCTCCCCCTTCCCGATGAAACGCGGCGGCGCCCTGCACGGCGCCCACGTCGCCTACGAAACCTGGGGCACGCTGGACGCCGATGCCGGCAATGCCGTGCTCATCGTCACCGGCCTCTCGCCGAACGCGCACGCCGCGCATAGCGCCGACAATCCGGAGCCGGGTTGGTGGGAAGCGATGATCGGCCCGGGCAAGCCGATCGATACCGATCGCTGGTTCGTGGTCTGCGTCAACTCGCTTGGCAGCTGCAAAGGCTCGACCGGCCCGGCCTCGATCGACCCCGCCACTGGCGCGCTGTATCGCCTGGACTTTCCCGAACTATCGATCGAAGACGGCGCCGATGCCGCGGTCCACGTAGTTCGCGCCCTCGGCATCGGTCGGCTCGCCTGCCTGATCGGCAACTCCATGGGCGGCATGACCGCCTTGGCCATCCTGCTGCGCCATCCCGGCATCGCCCACAGCCACATCAACATCTCCGGCAGCGCCCAGGCCCTGCCGTTCTCGATCGCGATCCGCTCGCTGCAGCGCGAAGCCATTCGCCTGGACCCGAACTGGAATGGCGGCCAATACCACGACGTGCGCTACCCCGAATCCGGCATGCGCATGGCGCGAAAACTCGGCGTGATCACCTACCGCTCCGCGCTCGAATGGGACGGCCGCTTCGGCCGCGTGCGCCTGGATTCCGAGCACGCCGACGACGACCCGTTCGGCCTCGAATTCCAGGTCGAAAGCTACCTCGAAGGCCACGCCCGGCGCTTCGTGCGCTTCTTCGATCCCAACTGCTACCTCTACCTGAGCCGCTCGATGGACTGGTTCGACCTGGCCGAATACGCCGGCGGCGACGTCATGGCCGGGCTGGCGAAAATCCGCGTCCCGCGCGCCCTGGCCATCGGTGCCAACACCGACATCCTGTTCCCGGTGCAGCAACAGCAACAGATCGCCGACGGCCTGCGCGCCGGCGGCGCCGACGCCCGTTTCATCGGCCTGGACTCACCGCAAGGCCACGACGCCTTCCTGGTCGACTTCGAACGCTTCGGCCCGGCCGTGCGCGAATTCCTCGACGCGCTGTAGCCGGCCTTAGCTGCCCCCAGCCGGCGCCGACTGCAACAAGCGCACCGGCGAATCCAGCGCCACCGGCACCTCCGGCGCATCGCCCGCAGCCGCAACACACGCCGGGCTCAACTGATCGCGCAGCAACTGCGCATCGCGCTCGGCCCGTTGCCGGCGCAACTGCGTTAACCGGCTCTCATTGGCCGGCGCCATCGCCATCTGCACCGGCACCTGCATGCGCGTGGCCACCGCCTGCCCATCCAAGCGTTCCGGCTCGAAACGCTGCACCTTCACCATCTGCCGCATCGTCTTGTCGAACCACGGCCGGAACTGCTCAGGCACCGAAGGATCGAAATCCACGCGCTCGAAGGCCCCGCGCCCATCCGGCTGCACCGTATAGAACACCTGCAACGTCGTATTGATCCCGGCACGCATCAAACTGCCCGGCGGCATCGAAGGCGAGAACTGTGTAATCAGCGGTCGCCCCGGCCCATGATTCTCATAGCCCACACTCAACCGCAGCTTGTCACCCTCCGGCACCAAGCACGCCAACGCCCCCACCCAAGTCGTCGCAGACACCGGCCGCCCCTCCCGCAGCACCGGCTCGAAACGCCAGCTCCCCACCTGCGACTCGATCGGCTGGCGCAAAGCCACCGGCACCGACTCATCGGCCGTCACCCGAGTGGCCCCATCAGCCGCGATATCGACCCGCGCCCTGAAATGCAGCACTTTGGGTGCCGGCGCAGGCGCATTCTCAGCGACTGCCACGTTGCTTGAAGCAAATACTGCGAACGCGACCACAGCAGACCACAGCGTCTGCGTATTGCTCCGTGCCATCTGTAACTCCTTTCCCCGAATGCTTCGGATCATCGCGTTAGCACCGGCGGCTTTGCAACAGCGCCTCTCGCCCCCCGCACTGCGGCCAGAAAAGTCACAGACGAAGCGCCTTTCTTCTCTCTCCCAACCGCCCGCGCCGAAGTGTCGAGCGGCCGGGGGTAGGCGCATTCGGGACCCTTGGCGACAGGGACGTCGCCAAGGAGCCCCATGGATGGGTTCATGCGTGTCGCGAATGCGCCTACCGCCGGCCGCCCCCCGACCAACCCTCAGCAGAAGAAAGCGCGGCCCACACCCCGCCGCACTGCAGCATGTAAACGTTTTCTCCCGCTGATAACGTGGCAATCCCCACCGCAACAACGCCCATCTCATGCCGCGCCTGACCTCGTCCCTGCTCCTGCTCGCCGCCGCACTCGCCTCGCCGCCCCTGCTGGCCGCCGACGCCCTGCCCCCGCGCAGCCAATGGCAGGCCAGCGCCTCCTCCCGCCAAGTCGCCGCCCTTGCCCCGGCACACGCCATCGACGGCGACGAAACCACTCGCTGGGGCGGCGCCTTCAGTCCCGGCCACTGGTTCCAGCTCGACCTCGGCCGCCCCGCCGAAGTCGGCGGCGTGCGCCTGCACTGGGACAGCGGCTTCGCCGTCGGCTACCGCATCCAGGCCTCGCGCGACGGCAAGACCTGGGACGACGTGTACACCAGCACCGACTCGCGCGGCGCCACCGACTACCTGTTCTTCCCCGCCCGCCAGGCCCGCTACCTGCGCTTGGCCAGCCCGGAACGCACCGCCGACTGGGGGGTGTCGGTGCTCGAATTCGAACCCCTCGCCGCAACCACTGCGGCAGCCCGCCTGGTGGGCCTGCCCAACGACGCCGCGCGCGTCTGGCAAGGCAGCGCGCAAGCGCTGGCGATGCCGGCCGCGCAAGACGCCGCCGGCGCGGTCGAGATCGCGCTGCCGCGCGCCGATGCCATCGCCGGCCTCGAAGTGTGGTGGGACGGCCCGCGCCACGGCGCACGCCTGCAGGCGCGCGAAGGCAACGGCACCTGGCGCACCGTCGCCGAAGACCCAGGCAGTGCCGGCGAAACGTCTTTCCTCGCCGCCCCGGAAGCGTTCAAGCCCACCGCCCTGCGCCTGCTCGCCGGCCTCGACGGCGCCGCCCCGCGCATCCGCCGGCTGCGCCTGCTGGGCCCCGAGCAAGTGCTGAGCCCGACCAAGCGCTTCGAAGTCCTCGCCAGCCGCGAACACGCCGCGCTGTTCCCGGCGCAGCTGCATCAACAGCAGATCTACTGGACCGTCGTGGGCGTGCCGGCGGGGCGGCAGAAATCCATCTTCGACGAGTTCGGCAACCTCGAAGCCTTCAAGGGCGCGCCGATGGTGCAGGCAATCTGGCGCGACGCGCAGGGCGCGGTGAGCGCCGACAGCGTCGCGCGCACGCAATCCTTGCGCGAAGGCTGGATGCCGATGCCGACCGTGCAATGGCAGGCGCGGCCGCAATTGCAGATCCACAACCAGGCCATGGCGATCGAACAGCGCAACGGCCAGCCGGTGACGCTGGTGCGCTATCGCGTCGAGAACACCGGCGCGGCCGCCACCGCCGGCACGCTGTCGCTGTTGGTGCGGCCGATCCAGGTCAACCCGCCGTGGCAGCATGGCGGTGTTTCATCGATCAAGGACATCGCCCTGGAAGGTCCGGCCAACGCCACCGATGTGCGCGTGAACGGACGCGTCCTGGTCTCGGCGCTGACGCCGGTCGATGCACGCGGCGCGAGCGGGTTCGGCACGCACGGCGAAGAAGAACCGACCGCGAAGATCGCCAACGGGCAAGCGCCGTCCGCAAGCCAGGCGCAGGACCCGGCGGGCCTGGCCTCGGCGGTGATGGCGTTCGACGTCAAGCTCGCCCCCGGCGCCCATCGCGACATCGTCGTCGCCTTCCCGCTCGGTACCCAGCCACGCGATGCAAAGAGCGGCGAGCTGCCGCCGGCAGCGCCCGTGGATCGCAGCGCATGGCAAGCCGATGCCGGCAAGGCCTTCGACACCGCCGCCGATAAACTCGCCACGCAATGGCAGGCGCGCTTCGGCAACATCGGCCTGCGCCTGCCCGACAACTCGCTGGTGGACATGCTGCGCGCGCAGGGCGCTTACATGCTGCTCAACCAGACCGGGCCGGCGATGCAGCCGGGACCGCGCAACTACAACCGCTCCTTCATCCGCGATGGCGCCGCTACCGCATCGGCGCTGCTGCGCATGGGCCAGCCGAAGGTCGCGCGCGACTACCTGCATTGGTACTCCGAGCACGCCGTGCGCGCCAACGGCCTGGTCTCGCCGATCCTCAACGAAGACGGCAGCGTCAACCGCGGCTTCGGGTCGGACATCGAATACGACAGCCAGGGCGAATACATCAACCTGGTCGCCGATGTAGCGCGATTGGATGGAGGCGCGGAGAGCGTACGCGACTACCTGCCCAAGGTGATCGCGGCAATGCGCTTCATGCAGGCGTTGCGCGAGCGCACGCTGGTGCCCGGCTATATGGCCGACCAGCCCGCGCCGGAGCGCTACGCCGGCATCATCGCGCCTTCGATCAGCCACGAAGGCTATTCCAGCCCGACCCACAGTTACTGGGACGACTACTGGGCATTGAAGGGCTGGCAGGACGGCGCCTGGCTGGCCGAACAACTCGGCGACACCGCCACCGCCGCCTGGGCGCGCGAACAGTACGTCGCACTGCGCGACTCGGTCGCCGCCTCGATCCGCGCCACCATCGCCTGGAAAGGCAGCGACGTAATGCCGGCCTCGGCCGACCTCGGCGATGGCGACCCGACCAGCGTGTCGATCGCGCTCGATCCGACCGGCCAGAAGGCGATCCTGCCGCCGCAGGTCCTGAGCACGACCTTCGATCGCTATATGGCCGACGTGCGTGCGCGCGAGCAGCCCGATGCGCTGTTCGCCTACACCCCGTACGAGATGCGCAACGTCCTCACCTACGTGCACCTGGACCGGGTCGACGATGCCAACGAATTGTTGTCGCTGTTGATGGCGCATCGGCGTCCGCTGCCGTGGCAGGTGCTGGCCGAAGTGGTGCATTCGCGGCTGCGCTATCCCGGCTACCTCGGCGACATGCCGCACACCTGGATCGGCGCCGAATACGCGCGCACGCTGTACGGCATGCTGATGCGCGAGGACGACGACGCGCTGGTGCTGCTGCCGGGCACGCCGATGGCGTGGCTGGTTGGCGACGGCGTGGCGATCGACGGCTTGCCGACCGCGTTCGGCAAGCTTGGCCTGCAGGCGCGGCGGCAGGGCGATCAGCTGCAGCTGACACTGGCCAAGGGCTTGCGCGCCGAGACGCCGGTGCAGGTGACCTGGCCGAACCGGCAACGGCCGAGCGAGGTGCGCGTGGATGGCAAGCGGGTGGAGGACTACGACGCCCAGGGTATCCGCCTGGCGAAGCCCTTCCGCACCTTGGAGGCGCGGTGGGATAAGGCATCACCGTGAGGTTGCTTGCGGAGATTTTCCCGCGACCGATGGTCTCCGGTCGCGGCTCCACCCAGAGCCGTTCCTACAAGAGCCGGCCGTCCTGCATGCGGTAATGCCGGTGAACGACCCCGTCCGGCAACGCATCGTGGGTGATCATCAACAGGCTGCGCGGGCCCAGTGCCTGCGCCAGGTCCAGCAACAAGGCATGGGCGGTGTCTACGTCCAGCCCTTCGGTCGGCTCGTCGAGCACCAGCAGCGGCGCGTTCCGCAACAGCGCACGCGCCAACGCCAACCGCCGAGCCTGCCCGGCGGACATCGTCGCGCCATTCTCGCCGACCCAGGTGTCCAGGCCGCCCTGCGCACGCGTCCATTGCTCCAGGCGCACTTGCGCCAGCACCTGCCATAGCGCCACATCGTCGGCTTCGGGCGCGCCAATGCGCAGGTTCTCGGCGATGCTGCCGGCGAAGACCGGCGCGTTCTGCGGCATCCAGGCCACGTGGCGATGCCATTGTTCTTGGGCAAATTCCGTCAGCGCGATGCCGTCCCAGCTCACCCGGCCCTGCTGCGGATCCCACAGACGCAGCAACAGTGCCGACAGGGTGGTCTTGCCACTCCCGCTGTCGCCGCCGATGGCGATGCGCTCGTCCGGTTGCAACGTCAGCTCCAGGCCATCGAGCACCGCGCGCTCGCTGCCGGGCCAGGCGAACAGCACTTGTTCGAAGCGCAAGGTGCCCTGTTCGGCAATCTGCTGGGGCACCATGGGCTCGGTCACGCTGGCAGGCATATCGACGATCTCCTGCAGTCGCTGTGCCGCCACCCGTCCTGCCCACAGCGCCTGCCAGGCCAGCCCGGCGCCCGCCCACACTTCCAGCAGGGCCAGGGTCATGAACACCAACGCCGCCGCCAATTCCGGCGCCAGCACGCCGCGCTGCGCTGCCGCCAGCGCCAGCCAAAGCATGCCGACCAAGCCACCGGCGCCACACGCCGCGTGCAGCAGCTGTCCGCCGACCAGGCGTCGTCGGCGCCGGCGGTCGCTTTCGCCCACGGCGCCCGCCGCCTGCTCGACGCGTGCGATCCAGCTGGTGGTGGCCTCGACCGCGGCCAGGTCGGCGGCCCCTTCCAGTCCTTCGAAGGCGAGCGTGCGCAATGCCATGCGTTGGCGCGCGCGGCGCGCTTCGCGACGCCGTGCGCCCCAGGCGACCTGCGAGGGCACCAGCACGCCCACCGCCAACGCCAATGCAGCTAACAGCAACGCGGCCGGCAGGTAGATCCACGCCGCCGCGGCCACGCCGCATACGCCGACCACCACCAGCGCCAGCAACGGCGCCAGTGCGCGTACTACCAGGCCATCGACCTCGGCAATATCGGACATCAGCCGTGCCAGCAGGTCGCCGATACGGCTGGCGCCAAGCCGCGCCGGCGCCAGCGGTAGCGCCCGGCGGAAGAACCACACGCGCAGGTCGCGGGCGATGCGCAGGGTGACGTCGTGGCCCACCAGTTTCTCGGCGTAGCGTGAGGCGATGCGCGCCATCGTCAGGCCGCGCACCCCGGCGGAGGGCGAGAAGAAGTTGAAATCGGCCGCCATCCCCGCCGCTAACGCCGTGGCCACCAGGAAGCCGCCGGACAACGACAGCAGCCCAACGCCGGCGAGCATGGTCGTGGCGACCAGCACCGCGGTCAGCGCGAGCCGGCCGCGGTGGCGCGCGAATACTTGCCACAGGCTGTCGCGGTTGCGATCGAGGTTCATGCCGGCACCTGCGTATGCGCTACGCGCATCGGCAAGGCGATGACGGTGTCAGACCACGCCCTCACCGCGGCACTGTGGGTGGCGACGATCACCGCTCGTTCGCGCGCGAACACGCCCAGCGTATCGAGCAGGTCGGCCTCGGTGTGCGGATCCAGGAAGGCCGTCGGCTCGTCCAGCAGCAGCACATCCGGCTCGCTCAGCAACAGCCGCGCCAGGGCAATGCGCCGGGCTTCGCCACCAGACAGGCCGAAGCCGCGCTCGCCGATCACGGTGTCCAGGCCTTGCGGCAACTGCGAGGCAAAGCGCATCACTTGCGCCGCTTCGGCCACCGCGCGCAAGCGCGCGTCGCTGACGCCCGGCGCGGCCAGGCGCAGGTTGTCGGCAATGCTGGCGTGAAACAGGTACGGACGCTGCCCGGCGTAGCCCACGCGCAACCCGGGCCGCTGCACGATGCGGCCCTCGCGCGGCGCCAGCCAACCGGCCAGCGCTTCGAGCAACGTGCTCTTGCCGCTGCCGCTGGGGCCGACCAGGGCCAGCCGGCGGCCGGCGACGATCTCCAGAGACACGCCCTCCACCACATCATCGGCCGCGCCCAACGGACGCAGACGCAGGTTGTGCGCCACCAGCAGCGGGGCATGGATCTGCGCCAGCTCCGGCTCGCGCTCTGGCGCGGCGGCCGGCGTGGCAGGCAGCGCCGGTGGATCGAGCAGGCGTTCGACTTCGGCAATCGCCGCCAACGCATTGGCGCGGTCGTGGTAATGCGCGGCCAGGCGCCGCAGCGGCGCATAGAACTCGGGCGCCAGCATCAAGCAGAACACGCCGACGCCGAGATTGGCCGCGCCATGCCCACCGAGCATGCCGAGATAACCCAGGCCCAGGTACAACGCGACCATCGCCACGCTCACCGAGGCAAAGAACTCCAGCACGGTGGAAGACAGGAAGGCGATGCGCAGCACCTTGAGGCTGCGCAAGCGCACCCCTTCGGCGGCAGCTGCGATCCCGGCCAGTTCGGCCTCGCTGCGCCCGTACAGTCGCAGCAGCCCCAGGCCCTTCAGTCGGTCGGCGAAGTGCCCGCCCATCCGCGCCAACGCTTGCAACTGGCTACGGCCGGCGGCCTCGGCGCCCCAGCCGACCAGCATCATGAAGAGCGGCACCAGCGGTGCGGTCAGCAGCAGGATCGCGCCTACCACCGGCGCCAGCACTGCCACCGCGACGAGGATGGCCAGCGGCACGACCGCGACCTCGACACGCGCCTGCAGGTAGCCGGCGTAATAGCCTTCGAGCGCGTCGCCGTGGGCAAGCAGCAATTCGCCCAGCTCGCCGCTGCGCTGTTGCCGCAGCCACAGCGGGCCACGCCCCAGCAAGGCGCGGTAGACGCTGCTGCGCAGGGCGAGCTTGGCGCTGTCGGCCACCGCGCCGGCCGCGCTTTGCGCCCAGGCCGACAACAGCAACCGCGCCAACAGCACCGCGATCAACGCGGCGAACGCGGTGGCCAGGGTCGGTAGCGGCCGCTGCCACACCAGTACCGCCTGCAACAGCCAGCCGATCAACCCGGCCTGCGCGATCACCGCCACCCCGGCCACGCTGGTGGCGCCGGCGGCGATGACCCGCTCGCGGCGCGCCCCTGCGGCTAGTTCGGCCAGGCGGGCGGTGCGGCGGCGGCGATCCTGCGGGGTGTCGGCGGGAAGCGGGCTATCTGCGTCCAATGCGCTCTCGGCGGGCTCGCGGCGGGGGCTGGCGCGATTGTATGCGGACAGCGCGGATGCAGCGCGCCGGCCGGGGGTGTGAAGGATTGTCGCAGTGACCGCATGCCGCATTGATCTGGATCAACGCCGGGCGCACCATCGCATCAGATCATTTGCCCAGCTCCCACCCGTCCAAAGGACGCCCCAGCCATGATCGACATGACAGTCGTCGATTTGTCGCGGCTTCAGTTCGCACTGACCGTGATGTACCACTTCCTGTTCGTCCCCCTCACCCTCGGCCTCTCTTTCATGATCGCGATCATGGAGAGCGTGTATGTCATGACCGGCCGCGAGGTCTGGCGGCGCATGACGATCTTCTGGGGCGTCCTGTTCGGCATCAACTTCGCGATGGGTGTCGGCACCGGCATCGTCATGGAGTTCCAGTTCGGCATGAACTGGTCCTACTACAGCCATTACGTCGGCGATATCTTCGGCGCCCCACTGGCGATCGAAGGGTTGATGGCGTTCTTCCTCGAAGCGACCTTCATCGGCTTGTTCTTCTTTGGCTGGAACCGTCTCACCCGCGTGCAGCACCTGGCGGTGACCTGGCTGATGGCCCTGGGCACGAACCTGTCGGCACTGTGGATCCTGGTGGCCAACGGCTGGATGCAGAACCCGACCGGCGCGGTCTTCAACCCGGACACCATGCGCATGGAGGTGGTCGACTTCATGGCGGTGGTGTTCAACCCGGTGGCGCAGGCCAAATTCGTGCATACGGTCTCGGCCGGCTACGTCACCGGTGCGGTGTTCGTGATGTCGATCAGCGCTTTCTACCTCCTGCGCGGGCGCCACCGCGAAGTGGCGCGGCGCTCGTTCGCGGTGGCGGCGGCCTTCGGCCTGCTGTCTTCACTGTCGGTGGTCGTGCTGGGCGATGAAAGCGGCTATGCCGCCAACGAGCACCAGAAGATGAAGCTGGCGGCGATCGAGGCGATGTGGGAGACCGAACAGGCACCGGCCGATTTCACCGCCTTCGGCATCCCCAACCAGAAGACCCAGCAGAATGATTTCGCGATCAAGATCCCCTACCTGATGGGCCTGATCGCCACCCGCTCGTTGAACCAGCCGATCCCGGGCATCCTGGAACTGGTGGAGCGCGCCGAGCATCGCATTCGCGGCGGCCAGCTCGCCTACGGTGCGCTGGAACGCCTGCGCAAGGACAAGAACGATACCGAAGCGCGCGAGATGTTCGACCGCCATTGGCAGGACCTGGGCCACGGCCTGCTGCTCAAGCGCTATCGCGAAGACATCGTCAACGCCACGCCCGAGCAGATATCGCAAGCGGCGATGGACACGGTGCCGCGCGTGCTACCGCTGTTCTGGACCTTCCGCATCATGGCCGCGATCGGCTTCTACCTGATCGCCTTCTTCGCCATGGCGTTCTGGTTCTCCTGCAAGCACAACTTCGAGGACAAGCGCTGGTTCCTGAAGTTGGCGTTGTGGACCTTGCCGTTGCCGTGGATCGCGATCGAGTGCGGCTGGTTCGTGGCCGAATACGGCCGCCAGCCGTGGGCGGTGGAAGGTGTGCTGCCGACGTTCTACGCCGCCTCGGGCCTGGCGCTGCACCAGATCCTGACCACGCTGTGCGGGTTCGTGCTGCTCTATACCGTGCTGATGGTGATCGAGATCAAGCTGATGCTGAAGGCGATCAAGCTGGGGCCGGAGGAAATCCTGCCTTCGCTGCAGGCCCGCAAGTCCCCCGATGCCCCCCTCAGCACCGAAGCGCTCGCCGGCGGCCAGCCGTAAGCGCAGGAGAACTCACATGGACTTCGTATTGCTCGATTACACGACGCTGCGCCTGGTGTGGTGGCTGCTGATGGGCATCTTGCTGATCGGCTTCGCGGTGATGGATGGTTTTGACCTCGGCGTCGGCACGCTGCTGCCGCTGGTGGCCCGCAACGATGCCGAGCGCCGGCTGGTGGTCAACACCATCGGTCCGGTCTGGGAAGGCAACCAGGTGTGGCTGATCCTGGGCGGCGGCGCGATCTTCGCCGCCTGGCCACCGCTGTACGCGGTCAGTTTCTCCGGCTTCTACCTGGCGATGTTCCTGATCCTGTTCGCGCTGATCCTGCGTCCGGTCGGCTTCAAGTATCGCGGCAAGCTGCCGAGCCAGCGCTGGCGCAATAACTGGGACTGGGCCTTGTTCGTCGGCGGCTTCGTCCCGGCGCTGATCATGGGCGTGGCCGTAGGCAACGTGCTGCTGGGCGTGCCGTTCCACTTCGACGACAGCATGCGGGTGTTCTATACCGGCAGCTTCTTCGGCCTGTTGACGCCTTTCGCCCTGCTCGCCGGCCTGCTTAGCGTGGCCATGCTGGTGGCCCATGGCGCAGCGATGCTGGTCCTGAAGACCGATGGCCCGGTGGCCGATCGCGCTGCCCGCTACGGCAGCCTGTCGGCGGTGGTCGCGCTGCTGTTGTTCGCCGCCGGCGGGGCCTGGGTCGCCTTCGGCCTGCACGGTTACGAGGTGACTTCTACACAGCTCACCGACGGGGCCACCAATCCGCTGCTGAAGACCGCCGCGGTGGGCGCCGCTGCCGGCGGCTGGCTGCACAACTACCAGGCCATGCCGCTCACCCTGGTGGCGCCGCTGCTCGGCCTGCTCGGGCTGATCGGCAGCGCGGTGTTGTTGCGCGCGCGCCGTGGCGGCCTGGCCTTCATTGCCTCGGGCGCGGCAATCGCCGGCATCATCCTCACGGTGGGCCTGGCGATCTTCCCGTTCCTGCTGCCCTCCTCCAGCGCGCCAGGCTCCAGCCTGACGGTGTGGGATGCCTCCAGCAGCCACCTGACGTTGTGGATCATGTTGTTGGCCACGGTGCTGCTGCTGCCGATCGTGCTGCTCTACACCGCCTGGGTCTACCGCGTGTTGAAGGGCAAGGTCACCGCCGACGAAATGAGCCAGAACCCGAACGCCTACTGACCGGGCGCGCCCCCGCGCGCGCCCCTATTCAAGGAGACGCAACATGTGGTATTTCGCCTGGATTCTGGGCACCGGCCTGGCCTCGCTGGCCGCGGTCCTCAACGGCATGTGGTTCGAAATGCGCGAGCAGGACGCCAGCGGCGGCGAGTAATTTTTTCGGTGCCGATGCTTGCCGAGCCGTGGTGACCCCTGTATCATGCGCGGCTCAGTCGGGGTGTAGCTCAGTCTGGTAGAGCGCTACGTTCGGGACGTAGAGGTCGCAGGTTCGAATCCTGTCTCCCCGACCACTGAATCCAAAGCCCGGAA
>Ga0160435_1000108_pt1 | contig 48308 bp, 46 predicted proteins | sample HID1973K_E0MG_FD_108213 | JGI IMG/M metagenome (GOLD analysis project Ga0160435, IMG submission 108213) | Enriched mosquito-associated microbial communities from UW Madison campus, WI, USA - HID1973K_E0 MG | ecosystem: Host-associated > Arthropoda: Insects > Digestive system > Unclassified ...
CTCCTGGTCATCGTGCTCGGCGGAACGATCTTCGCCCTGCTGAACGGTGGCGGCGGCGAGCCCGACCCCACCTCTCCGCCCCCGTCGTCCCCGTCCTCCGCCGCGCCGAGCACGCCGGTCGACACCCCGGAGCCCGAGCCCACGAGTCTCGACATCGACAGCCTGGGCCTCGACGGCATGGACTGCGAGGCCGCCCTCGCCAAGGCCGAGGAGAACGACTTCACCGACGTCCGCTGCGTCGAGGGGGATGCCGCGGCATCCGCCGACGACGTCAACGTCGTCTACAAGGTGGAGCCGCTCGGGAACGTCGACTTCGACGAGCGTGTGACCCTCACCTACTACGGCGCCGAGACCCCGATGGCCGACCCGGCGACGCCCAGCATCCGCGTCGACGGCGCGCCCGCGGCCTCGGTCGAGGCGGGATCGACCGCGACCGTGATGTGGGACAGCTACAGCTGCCCGTCGGGGACGCCGACCGTGCAGTCCTACGACTTCACGATCAACTCCGGCGGCGTCTTCGCCTCGGGCGGCGAGAACAGCGGCTCGTTCAGCCTCAACCAGCGTCCCGCCGAGATCCTCGTCGACGACACCGGCGACACCGTGCTCTCAGTCACCTACACGGTCACCTGCGCGGCCACCGACGGCAGCGGCGAGCGCACCTCGTCGATGTCCGCCGAGGCCACCGCGACCATCACGCCGGCGGCCGACACGGGCGACGGCGAGGGCGAGGAGACCCCCGCGCCGTAAGCGCTGCTCGGCCGCCATCCGCCGCCGCTCCCTCCGTTGTCCCAGCAACGGTCGGATAGGCTGGCGGGGTCCAGCACAGGGAGAGAAGTGGCAGCAGAGGCGCGCGTGCTTTCCGGCCGCTACCGCATCGACGAACTCGTCGGTCGCGGCGGTATGGCGACCGTTTACCGCGGACAGGACCTGACCCTGGGCCGCACGGTCGCGATCAAGATCCTCAAGCGCGAGCTGGCCGCGGACAACGCGTTCCGCACCCGCTTCCGCCTGGAGGCGCAGGCCGCGTCGCGCATGTCGCACCCCGCCATCGTCCGCGTCTACGACGCCGGTGAGGACGTCGAGACCGACCCCGACGGCTCGCAGCACCCGCTCCCGTTCATCGTGATGGAGCTCGTCCACGGCAAGCTGCTGAAGGACATCATCTCCGCCGGTCCCGTCACGGTTCCCGACGCCGTGCGGTACGTCGACGGCATCCTCGAGGCTCTCGAGTACTCGCACCGGGCGGGCGTCGTCCACCGCGACATCAAGCCCGGCAATGTCATGGTCACCGACCAGGGCCAGGTGAAGGTCATGGACTTCGGCATCGCGCGCGCGGTGTCCGACTCGTCCTCGACCGTCGCCGAGACCACCGCCATCATCGGGACCGCGTCGTACTTCTCGCCCGAGCAGGCCAAGGGCGAGCCCGTCGATGCCCGCGCCGACCTGTACTCGGCCGGCGTCGTGCTGTACGAGCTGCTCACCGGGCGCACGCCGTTCCGCGGCGACACCCCGGTCGCGGTCGCCTACCAGCACGTGAGCGAGGCCCCGGTGCCGCCGTCGGAGCTCGTCGGCACCGTGCCGCGCTCCCTCGACGCCGCCGTCCTGCGCGCACTCGCGAAGGACCCGTTCCAGCGGTTCCCGGATGCCGCGTCGTTCCGCGAGACCCTCGATGCCACGGTCGACGGCAAGGCGCCCAGCAAGCGCCAGGTCGGCGCGCTCCACAACGAGCTGTACGGCGCGAACCCCCGGCAGGCCGCCGAGACCGCGCGGTCGCTGCGTCAGCTCAGCACCGACACGACGATGCGCCGGACGCAGACCGGGCCCCCGGTCGCGTGGATCTGGACCGGTGTCGTGGTCCTCGCCGCGCTCCTCATCTCGGTCTTCATCTGGGTGCTGATGATCCGCCCGACGGGCGAGGTGCCGACGACCGCGCGCGAGGTCCCCGACCTCGTCGACATGTCGTGGGATCGCGCCAACGAGGAACTCGGGCGCAACGACCTGCAGGGGCAGCAGTTCGAGGAGAGCAGCGAGACGATCGCCGCGGGCAACGTCATCCGCACCGACCCGGTCGCCGGGACGACGGTGAACCCCGGTCAGGAGATCAAGGTCTACGTGTCGACGGGACAGGAGCTCGCAACCGTCCCACCACTCGAATCGCTGACGCGGAGCGAGGCGACCGCTGCACTGAAGGACGCGCAGCTGAAGCTCGGCACCGTGACGACGCGGAACGATCCGAACCTCGCCGCGACGACCGTCATCTCGGCGAGTCTCGCCGAGGGCGACGAGGTCGCCGTGGGCACCGCGGTGAACCTCGTGGTCGCCAGCGGCAAGGTCACGGTGGTCAACATGGCCGGCTACCGGCTGGATGCCGCGCAGCGCACCCTCGAGGCCGACGATCTCGCCCTGACGCCGAGCGTCGTCGAGGACCCGAACTGCGCCGGCGACCCCGACAACCAGATCGTGAAGTCGCAGTCCGCGATCGGCGACGTGCCGATCCACTCGACGATCGAGCTCGTCGTCTGCACCGGCGAGTAGCCGGCCGGGGTCAGCGGCCCCGCGTCAGCCGACCCGGCGGTGAGGGCTCAGCTGCGCCCCGCGGGCGTCGGCACCCGCGACCCCGACGCGCGTCAGCCAGTTGCCGAGCAGGCGGTAGCCGCCCTCGGACAGGACGCTCTCAGGGTGGAACTGCACGCCCCAGAGCGGCAGCGTGCGATGGGCGAGCCCCATGACGACACCCGAGTCGGTCGCGGCCGTCACCGCGAGCTCCGCCGGCACCGTCTCGCGGACGACGGCCAGCGAGTGGTACCGCGTCGCCGCGAACGGATCGGGGATGCCGGCGAAGAGCGCGCTGCCGTCGTGGTGGACGGCGGAGGTGATGCCGTGGAGGAGCTCCGGCGCGTGCCCCACCGTCGCCCCGAACGCCTCGGCGAGCGCCTGGTGGCCGAGGCACACGCCGAGCATGGGGACCTCCCGCGTCGCGGCCGCGTGGACCACGGCGATCGACGCTCCGGCGTCCGCGGGAGCCCCCGGGCCGGGTGAGACGAGCACGCCCGCGTAGCCGTCGATCGCGGCATCCGCGTCGGCGACGGCATCCGCTTCGACCATCGTCGTCGCGGCGCCGAGCTCGTGAAGGTAGCCGACGAGGGTGTGGACGAAGCTGTCGTGGTTGTCGACGACCAGGACGCGCGGCGCGTCAGCCACCGATCGTCGACTCCTGCGGGGTGATGAACTGGGCGACCCACGGGAACGCGTACCAGAACAGGCCGTACAGCACCGCGGCGAGGAGGACGAGCAGGATCAGGACGCGAACCCAGGCAGGACCGGGAAGCACTCGCCACAGCGCGGCGTACATCAGGCGCTCACTCCTTCGGTGAGGGATGCCGGCGGACCGTCGGCCCGCGGCGTGAAGCTCTCGAAGAGCGCGTACGCGATGATGCGCTCGAGCATGTTGAGCTTCGGCGCGCAGCTGGTCAGGGTGAGGTAGCGGCCGTCGGGATCGACGTCGACCTGCTGGGGCACGGGGAGGAGGACCTCGACCTGCGTGTCCTGCACGTACTCGAGCGTCCGGAAGCGGTACGTGTACCAGCCGTCCTTCGTCTCGATGACGATCGCGTCGCCGACGACGAGCTTGTCGATGGGGTCGAAGGGTGCGCCGGAGGTCCACCGATGCGCCGCGTAGACGGTGTTGCCGACCTCGCCGGGCATGGCGGTGTCGGGATAGTGGCCGATCTCGCCCTGGTCGAGGATGTCGGGGCGCGTGACGCCGCCCGCGATCGTGAACTTCCAGTCCTTGCCGAAGCGGGGGATCTGCATGACCCCGAACTCCGCGCCGTGGCGAGGCTGGTCGAGCACGGGCACGACGGGCTCGGTCGGGTCGGTCGAGGGAGTCGGCGCCGGCGACGGGTCCTCGCTCTCGAACTCCTGCGCCCACGACTGGGTCAGCTGCGATGCCTCCGCCTGCTTCTGCGCGCCGATGATCCAGTCGCCGACCCACAGCTGCCAGGCGACGAAGAGGAGCGCGATCACGCCGGCGGTGATCAGCAGCTCGCCGAGAACGCCGACGACCGATGCGCCGCGGCGACGGCCCCGCGCGGCCTCACGCGGCGCGGCGTCGACAGTTCCCCCCATGCCGCCGATTCTCCCACACCACATGCTGAGGGCGGCCTGACGATAGGATCGTTCGCATGGCACGTTCAGGCAACGACGGCGACCCGATCGCCCCGCAGCACGATGGTGAGCCGGCGCCGAATCCGGTGTGGTTCAAGCCGATCATGCTCGGCCTCATGATCATCGGACTCGTCTGGGTGATCGTCTTCTACCTGAGCGGATCTCGCTTCCCGATCCCCGACATCGGCGCCTGGAACCTCGTCATCGGGTTCGGCATCGCCTTCGTCGGGTTCCTCATGACGACCCGCTGGCGCTGACATCCGCCCGCACGCACGCCGCCCCGGCTCGCCGAGGCGGCGTTTCGTCGTTCCCGGGGACCGCGCGGGAGCAACTTATCCACAGGCTTGTCCACAGGTGGGGATGAATTACACCGGTGTCATTCACAGGTGTGGAGGGGCCTGTGGAACCGTCGACGACGCGGATGCCGTGGCATCCGCTCAGGTGTAGAGCACCGCCGGGATGGCCAGGAGCGCGAGGAGACCGACGGCCGTCGCGCCCAGCAGCAGCTTCTGCGTGCGCTGCTGCCGGATCGCGCGGGTGCGCGCGAAGATGAACCCGACCAGCAGGCCGACGAGGCCGCCGCCGATGTGCGCCTGCCACGAGATGTTCGACCCGGGCAGGAACGTGATCACCAGGTTGAGCCCGAGGAGCACTGCGATCGCCGTGACGTTCACCCCGAGGTGACGCCCGATGACGAACATCGCGCCCAGCAGACCCCACACCGCACCGGATGCGCCGACCACCCACGCTCCCGGGTCGAGGAGCGCCACGAGCACCGAGCCGCCGAGAGCGCTCAGCACATACAGCGTCGCGAAGCGCCACCGGCCGAGGAGCGGCTCGAGACTGCGGCCGAGGGCCCACACCGCGAGCATGTTGAGCGCCACGTGCCAGATGCTCGCGTGCACGAGGGTCACCGTCAGCAGCCGCCACGGCTGGAACGCCGGGCTCGGCACGACGTACCAGCTGTTGAACGCGAGCCAGCCCCGCACCTGGTCTCCGACTCCGGGGATCAGCCCCAGCAGGTAGAAGAACAGCGTGACGGCGACGATCCCATAGGTGACGAGCGGCCGGCCGTCGGAGGCGCGCACGGCTCGGACCACGCGCTGCCGCCGCGGCGGACGCGTCGCCTTGACCGCCTGCTGCTGGTCGCGCAGGCACTCGGGGCAGATCACGCCGACCGGCATCTGCGTCTGGCACTCCGGGCAGATGGTGCGCGTGCAGCGCTGACAGAGCACGAAGCTCTGCCGGTCAGGATGCCGGTAGCAGAAGTTGTCCGGGTTGGCCCGGTAGTCCGGTGTCGTCACGCGTCGGAAGCCGAGCCTCGCGGGTGCGCGGAATCAGGCCGCGACGACGTCGATCGAGGAGATGACGACGGGCTCCACCGGACGGTCGCCCGCACCGGTGCGCACGGCGCCGATCTCGTCGACGACAGCGCGCGAGGCGTCGTCGGCGACCTCGCCGAAGATGGTGTGCTTGCCGTTCAGCCACGGCGTCGGGTCGGTCGTGATGAAGAACTGCGAGCCGTTCGTCCCCTCGGCCTGGCCGGTGATGGCGTTGCGGCGCAGGCCGGCGTTGGCCATCGCGAGGAGGTAGGGGGATCCGAACGTGAGCTCGGGGTGGATCTCGTCGTTGAACGTGTAGCCGGGTCCGCCGACGCCCTGACCGAGCGGGTCGCCGCCCTGGATCATGAAGTTCGGGATGATGCGGTGGAAGATGACGTCGGTGTAGAGCGGGCCCTGACCCGGCTTGCCCGTGGCCGGGTCGGTCCAGGCCTGCGAGCCGTCGGCGAGGCCCGTGAAGTTCTGCACGGTGCGGGGCGCGTGGTCCCCGAAGAGGTTGACGACGATGTCGCCGTGGTTGGTGTGGATCGTCGCGACTGCGGTGTGGATCGGCATGCTCACCATTCTCCCATCTGTCAACCCCTGGTGCGCTCTGCGGGGTCTGGCAAGATGGGAGAAAGTCACCCAGACGAGAACGGCGCGCCCTGGCGTGCCATAACAGGGAGGGCACCCCGTGAGCCTCAGCCGCAAGCGCAAGAAGGAACTCCGCAAGCTCCAGAAGCACGCGAACACCCTGTGGGAGTCGCAGCAGGTCCTGCTCGGAGAAGCGGGCGCCGTCGCGCGCGAGGCCGGGCGTCAGCTGGGCCACTACAACCGCGAGCACGTCGTGCCCTCGGTGCAGCACGGGTACGAGAAGTACGCCGCGCCCTATGTCGATCAGGGTCTGCGCACCTCGGCGAAGGTGTACAACGAGAAGCTCGCTCCCGCCGCGGGAGCCGTCATCGGCTCGGCGCTGTCGGTGTGGGATGCCGCCAACGAGAAGCGCGAGGCGCTGGCATCCGGTCGCGGCTTCGGCTCGATCGACGTCGCGAAGCTGCAGAAGAACGCGGAGAAGTACGGCAAGAGCGCGGCGAAGAAGCTCGTCGTCTCGGCGCCCGCCAAGAAGGGGATCGGTGCCGGCGGCGTGCTGGCGATCATCCTCGGCGTGGTCGCAGCGGCCGGGGTGCTCTACGCCGCCTGGCAGACGCTGCGTGCCGATGACGAGCTGTGGGTCGCCGACGACCCGCTGCGGGCGCCCGACGCGTGAGTGAGGCCGGGCTCGACAGAGTCCGCGCCGCGGCATCCGCTCGCGGACTCGAGATCGAGATCCGCGAGCGACCTGCCGCGCGCAGCCTCGACGAGGCGGCCGCTCTCCTCGGACTCCAGCCGGCGGACATCGTCAAGACGCTCGTCGTCAAGCGCGCCGACGACACGTACCTGTTCGCTCTGATTCCCGGCGACAAGGCGATCTCGTGGCCGAAGCTGCGAGCCGTCGTCGGGGTGAACAAGCTCCAGCTGCCCGATCCGGAGCGTGCCCTCGCGGCCACCGGGTACGAGCGCGGCACCATCGTGCCGATCGGCAGCACGACCGAGTGGCCGATCTTCGCCGACGAGTCGATCGTCGGCGCACGCATCGCGATGGGCGCCGGCGCGCACGGCTACAGCCTGTTCGTGGATGCCGACGACCTCATCGCCGCGTACGGCGCTACCATCGCCGACATCTCGCAGCCGGTCTCCGCCGGCTGACGCTTCCTCAGTCGAGGAGCCCCGCCATACGCAGGGCGACGTCGACGAGCTTCACGTGATGCAGGTCGGCGACGGCATCCACCGGGAACCACTCCGCCCGGTCGGTCGATCCGTCGACCTCGTTGCGGAGTGTGCCGCCGGTGACATGCGCGCGATACACGATGCGCAGCGCGTGGAGCGGCTGGTCGTGGCCGCTCTGCACCCGCTGCCGCGCCGGGATCACGCGCGAGTCGATGCCGAGGAGCTCGTCGAGCTCGACGCCGAACCCCGTCTCCTCGAGGACTTCGCGACGCGCCGCGACCTCCGGATCCTCGCCGGGCTCGAGTCCGCCGCCGGGCAGCGTCCACGAGGAGCGGCGCCCCTCGTGCCAGTGGGCGAGCAGCACGCGCCCGGCGTCGTCTGTGATGACGGCGTAGGCCGCGACGCGCAGGTCCATGCCGTCACCCTACTGGGGCGGGCGGGCCGAGAAGGTGGCGCGATCGGCCGGTTCGTTCACGAAATAGCGACGATTCGGGCCACTTTCGTGCTCACTCGCCCCTTTCACGAAAACGGCCTGACGCTATACTGCGGCGCATGACTCCCCGCGTCCCCCCCGCGGGCGAATCGGCGATCGCTCCTCCACCGTCGACGCCCCTGTTCCCCCGCCGCAGCTTCTTCGGCGGTGTCGCAGCCGTGTCCGCCGGTGCTCTCGCGGCGCCCCTGCTCGACGCTCCGGCCGCTCACGCCGCCGACAGCTACGACCCGGTCGCCTACCCGGCGACGGCCGTCGCGACCGACGAGGAACTGCATGTGATCCGGCGGTGGACCTATGGCTTCCGCCCGTCCGCGCTGGCCGCAGTGCGGGATGCCGGAGGGCCTCGGGCGTGGTTCGAGGCCCAGCTCGCCCCGCAGGACGTGCCCGAATCCGCCACGGCAGCCGGACTCGACTCGTGGTGGCGGTGCATCACCGCGGATCCGCTCGACATCGTGGCGCGCGACCGCAGCGGGGAGGAGCCCGCGTGGCGGGCGATGGCCGCCTACGCCGGGTACGCGATGGTGAGGCGGCAGGAGTCGACCCGCCAGGTGCTCGAGCTGATGACGGAGTTCTGGGAGGACCATTTCTACATCCCGATCAACGACGACGGCGTCTTCCCCTTCCGCATCGCGTTCGGGCATGTGATGCGGAAGCTCGCGCTGACGAGCTTCGAGGAGCTCCTGCAGGCGTCCACGGTCCACCCCGCGATGGGATGCTCGCTCGACAATGCCCGCTCGACGAAGCGGTCGGTCAACGAGAATCTCGGGCGGGAGCTGCTCGAGCTGCACACCGTCGGCAAGGGCGCGGGCTACGACGAGGACGGCGTGAAGGCGTCGGCTCGGCTCCTCACGGGCTATCGCGTCGACACCTGGTCGTCGTGGCAGGTCACCTATGACACGTCCTGGCACGACACCAGCCCGGTGACGGTGATGGGATTCACCCATCCCAACTCCGATCCCGACGGGCGCCCCGCGGTGAAGGCCTACCTCTCGTATCTGGCGCGGCATCCGTCGACCGCGGAGCGCATCGCGCGCAAGCTCGCACGGCGGTTCGTCACCGACGACCCGTCGCCGGCGCTCGTCGACCACCTCGCGGCCGTCTACCTCGACAACGGCACGCAGATCACGCCCGTCCTCCGTGCGCTCGTCGACCACCCGGATTTCTGGGCATCGTCCGGAGCGAAGGTGAAGACGCCCACGGACGAGCTGGTCTCGGTGAACCGCGCCCTGGGTGTCACGTTCGCGAAGCCGACGGCCCAGGACACAGGCGCCATCCAGGCGCACTACATGGCCGGCGGGATCGGCGCGAGCGCGTGGTCGCACCCGCGGCCGGACGGACCGCCGCTGCACAACGACGCGTGGAACTCGCCGTCGCGGTTCCTGGCATCCTGGGACGCGCACTGGACCCTGTCGGGTGGATGGTGGCCGACGAAGGACACGGCCCACATCGCGGCGGCGAAGCGTCTGCCCCAGCCCGAGCTCACCCTCGCGGAGTTCGTCGACCATCTCGCGCGGCAGCTGACGGGCCAGTCATCCACGGCCGGTCTGCTTCAGGCCGTGTGCACCGCCACAAAGGTGCGCCCCTCCGCCGTCGTCAACGCGCAGCACTCCATCGTCCGCTGGCAGATGCCGTGGGTGCTCTCCCTCGTGCTCAATCAACCGCTCTTCTACCTCCGATAGGAACGGCGTCGTGATCGAATCCCCCCCGACCGGCCTCGCGGCCGCCGATCCATCCGCCCCCGGCTGCGACGACTTCACAGCCAGCGTGTCGCGGCGCACCGCGATCCGCTCGGCGCTCGGCATCGGCGTCGGCCTCGTTGCCGCCTCGGTCTTCGGCGATGCCTTCGTCGAGACCGCGTACGCGGCCGGCGGCCGGAAAGCCGACCGCGTCCTCGTCGTGCTCTCGCTCCGCGGCGCCGCCGACGGACTCTCCCTCGTCGTGCCCCACGCCGACCCGGTCTACTACGCCGCGCGCCCGAACATCGCCGTACCCAAGGACAAGCTGCTGGCAGGCGACGCGCAGTTCGGCCTGCATCCGGCGTTCGCTCCGATCCTGCCGCTGTGGAAGGCGGGACGCGTCGCCGCGATCCACGCCACCGGGCAGGCGGTGACGACCCGGTCGCACTTCGCCGCGATGGAAGAGGTGGAGGATGCCGATCCCGGCTCGCAGGCGCGGGTCGGCTGGCTCAACCGGCTGGTCTCGGTGCGAGCGGGCGGCGCGAACGACACCACGGCCCTGCAGCTCGGCGAGACCGTGCTGGCCACGCAGCTGGCGGGGTCCGCGCCGGCGGTGTCGACGGCGGGTCTCTCCAAGCTCAAGCTCGTGGGTCCGGGCGGCAGCGACGCCGCCGGATGGGAGGCGGCGCTGACCGGACTCTGGTCGGACGCCCCGGACATCGTGGCCCGCGGCGGCGGGCGTGCCCTCGCTGTCGCCCAGGCGTATGCCATCGCCCGGGATGCGACCTCGAGCACCGTCGAGTACCCGAAGGGGAGTCTCGGCGAAGCGCTGCAGGGTGCGGCGAAGGTGATCAAGGCGGATGCCGGAGCCGAGGTCATCACGATCGATCAGGGGTCGTGGGATCACCACCAATGGGTGGGCAACCTCTCCAGCGGCAACCTCAAGAACATGGCCGATCCGCTCGGGAAGGGGCTGGCCGCCTTCTTCTCGGACCTCGGCGCGATGGACAAGAAGGTCACTCTCGTCACGATCTCCGAGTTCGGGCGGCGGGTGAAGGAGAACGGCAACGGCGGCCTCGACCACGGACACGGCAACGTGATGTTCGTCGTCGGCTCGGGCGTCAAGGGCGGGTACTACGGCCGGTGGCCGGGACTCGAGAACACGCAGAACGCCGACCTCGCCGTGACGACCGACTATCGCGACGTGCTGAGCGAGGTCGTCGCGTCGCTGTACCCCGAGCGGAGCCTCGCCGCGATCTTCCCGCAGTTCCAGCATCGGCGGCTCGGGTTCATGGCGCCGGTCGTGACCGGCGGCGACACCGGTCCCAGTACACCCGCCCTGAAGGCGATGCCGTCGACCTTCTTCGCGTCCTACGGCAAGAAGGCGGGGTCGGGTCGCGTGAGTTCGACCGTCACGGCGCCCGCTCCCCGGCTTCGCGCCGCGGGCACGAAGGCCAACGTCAAGACGACCTATCGCTGGGAGACGGTCAAGGATGGGAAGGTCAAGGAGCGCAGCAGCAGGCGCTCGTTCCGGGTGCCGTCGTCGTACCTCGGCTACGGGCTGCGGGTGCGCGTGACGTACGCGGCCAAGGGGTACAAGCCCAAGGTCAAGGTCTTCGCCTGGGGACTCGTCAAGAAAAGGGCGTAGCGCCGCGCGAGAAGGATACGGTGAAGCGTGACCTTGCCGGCATCCGCATCCCCGTCTGTTCTCGAGGTCGCCGGCGAGATCGCCACGATCGTCGCCACCGTCCTGGCGCTCGCGGCGCTGTCGCTCACCTTCACCGGGGTTGCGCGCCAGTGGCTCCGTCGCTCGGTCGGGCGCGTGCGCGCGATCGAGATCGGGAGGACGCTGCGCGATCTGGGGCTCGCCGAACGCAGAGCGGCCTCGCAGTGGTCGTACGCGATCCTCGACCGTCAGGCGCGCGACCGCCTCGCCGCGGAAGGTGAGCTGCACCGCGATGTGACGCAGGAGCTGGCCTCGCTCACCGCGATCCTGCCGCCGGCACGTCGCGGACGTCCGTTCCTCGTGGCGCACTCGAACGATGGCGCGTTCGAGGTGGGGCAGGCGGCTGCGATCCGAGACGCCTATGCACGCTGTGCGGCGCGACTCCAGCACCGGGTGATCTTCGGGAGCGCCACGAGTCCCGTGATCGCCGCGGAGATCGCCCTCACGAGAGGGGTGGTCGAAGTCCTCGGCATGTACATCGACGGCGTGCCCGCCGCCGCCCCGTCTGCCACTGATCAACCCCGCCCGAGGGATCTCGACTATCCTACCTTCTCCGCGTCGCTCCTCGACCTCGGCGTCTCCGCGGCGGAAGCCGGAGACTCCGCCCATGACATCGTCGTCACCTACCGCGACAGGTTCGCCGCGGGCCCGGCCTCGCTCATCGGCACGACCTCGTCGATGACGGGACGGGAGTACGACGGCCACCTCCCCTGGCTCACCGACATCCGCCGAGAGGTCGACCAGAACAACGGTCGCCCTCGTCTGCACCTGGCGTTCGAGAAGACCTCTTTCAGCCAGTTCCGCGCGGAGAACGAGAGGCGGATGAACCTGGCCGTCGACGGTAGGGCGCCATCACGGATCCCCGGCGAAGGGCTGCTCACCCTCTCCTTCCTTCCCGTCGTCCGCGACGGACGGGTGCTGATCCTGCGCCGGAACCCCGGTCTCCGCCATCGGCCCGGTGCCTACAGCTCGTACGTGACGGGGAATCTGGACCTGAAATCGCGTCGGTACATCAGTGCGGACCTCGATCACAACGGCCTACCCTCTCCGCACCTCGCGATGCGCCGTGAGATCGCCGAGGAAGTGGGGCTCCACCTCCCGCTCGAAGCCGTCCACGCGGTGGGACTGTCTCAGATCTGGGCCCGCAACGACTGCGGCACGTGGGTACTGAGCTTCAGCTCCCACCTCGACGAGAGCGCGGAGGAGGCCGTGCGCCTGATACGGCATGCCGACCCCGTGGAGGGTGCGTGGGAGGTCGGGCGTGAAGTGACGGCTATCGATCTGCCCGACCGTGCGGAGGCGGTCGCCGAGGTAATCCATCACTTCGCCTCGCAGGAGAACGTGGTCGCTCACCTGCCCGCCAACCTCGTTGCGATCGCCGCGGTACGCGGTCTCGACGCAGAGGAGATCATCGGCGCCGTGACAGACCTCCAGCGCTCGCCGAAGGCGCCGAAGGTCTCGAAGCACCTGGAGACATTCCGCGTCGTCGCGCCGTTCGGCCGATAGATCGCGTCCGGGAGTGCGTATGCTCGGGCCGTCGCCTGGCACAATGAGCGCATGTCGCCCCGTCGCTCCCGGTCCCGCTCGCTCACCGGCCTGACCGTCGCGGCCGCCTTCACACTCGCTCTCGGTGTGCTCTCGGGCGCTCCCGCTCTTCGCGCCGCAGCGTCTGACGAGGCACCGATCTCGCCGGCTGAGGACCGCATCGTCGTCGTCGACACGATCGTGCGGGCCGAGCCGTCGCACGATGCGGTTGCCGTCGACGCGCTCGAGGCCGGTGATGAGATCTCCGTCTCCGCCGAGGTTCCGGCCTGGCGCAAGGTCACCCGCGGCACGGTGAGTGGCTGGGTGCCGTACTCAGTGACGCAGGTCGTGCCTAAGCTTCTCAGCAGGCTCGTGCCTCGAGAGGTGGCCGCGCACGTCACTCTCCGCGCGTACCCGGGAGCCAAGGCCGACGCGGTGAACACTCCCCTCCGGCCCGTCTCGAAGCACACCTATGCATCGGTGCGCGCCGTGGCCGGTTCATGGCGGAAGATCTCGACGGCTCACGGCGCCGGCTGGCTGCCGGCATCCGCCCTCGCGCCCGTCTCGACGGGGCGGTGGGGGTACGTCGCATCCGTCGACGCCAACGTGCGGATGACGGGATCGAGCGCGGCGCCGATCGTCCACGTCCTGAGCAAACGGGACAAGGTCGTGGTGCTCGGAACCAGCGGCCCGTGGAGCAGCGTGAAGTGGGGCTCGGCGGCTGCACCCGCCGTGTCGCACAGCGGATGGACGGCTACGAAGTACCTCACGCGCGCGGACAACCGCGTGACCACGAGGGCGGTGGACCTGCGCCACGGCACACCGTGGACCGGGGGCGTGTGGACCGTGATCCCGAAGGGGGCTCGCGTCCTGCTGACCGGCAACTCCGTCACCGACACGTCGCGCACGCCGCAGAAATGGCACGAAGTGACGTGGGGTGTGGAGCGCGGATGGGTGCCCTCGTCCACGCTGACGTGGCCGTTCTGACCGCGTTCGATATCCGGTGGAACCAGGCGGGGTACACCGCCGAGATCGGCCGTGGCACGCTGCGGCTCACGGTGGCGGCGCCGGAGGATTCGGACGACGACGTCTACGAGTTCATCCGGTGCGATCGGCTCGTCGATTACTGAAAGGCGAGCCAGAAATGGTGGAGCCTAGGAGATTCGAACTCCTGACATCCTGCTTGCAAAGCAGGCGCTCTACCAACTGAGCTAAGGCCCCGTGAGGGAGATGGGTGGGGCTACCAGGACTTGAACCTGGGACCTCTTCATTATCAGTGAAGCGCTCTAACCGCCTGAGCTATAGCCCCGTCTGGAGACTGGCGCCAGCGCCGTCAACCTCCAAGACTTTACCCGAACCGTGCGGTAATCCGAAATCCGGATACCGCCGTCAGTTCGAGGTGAAACCGACCAGCAGACCGCCGGTGACCTTGACCATCAGGTTGTAGATCCCCGCCACGACGGCACCGAGCACCGTCACGACGATGAGGTTCAGGATCGCGACGATCGCGGCGAACGCCATCACCTGCGGAAGGCTGACGACCTCGCTGAGGACGAACGCCCCATCGGTGAAGGCGCCCAGGATCTCATCGAGCTTCGTGATGAGGCCGGTCGTCTGCAGCACGAGGAAGACGAGGAAGACCGTCACGAGCGTCACGATCGCGAGCGCGACAGCCGCGAGGAACGACAGCTTGACCGCCGACCAGAAGTCGACGTACACGAGGCGCAGGCGCACCTGCTTTGCGCTGGTCTTGCTCGACGACTTCTTCGCGAGCTTGTCGGCTACTGTGCTCATGCTTCAGGACTTCCTTCGGGGGACTCGGGGGCCGCGGCTTCCGGTGCGTCAGACCCCTCGACAGGCTCGGGGACCGAACCAGGCTCGGGGACAGAACCGGGCTCGGGGACCGGTGCGGCGTCTGCGGCGGCGATGGCCTCTGTCAGTCCACGCTCCCCGTTGCGCGCGATCGCGAGAATGCGATCGTCGTCATCGGGGCGGGCGAACACGACACCCATGGTGTCGCGACCCTTGGCGGGGACCTCGGCCACGGCAGAGCGTACCACCTTGCCGCTGGCAAGAACCACCAAGACCTCGTCGTCCTCCGCGACGATCAGACCACCGGCGAGATCGCCGCGATCCTCGTTCAGCTTGGCCACCTTGATGCCGAGTCCGCCGCGTCCCTGCACCCGGTACTGGTCGACGGACGTGCGCTTCGCGTACCCGCCCTGAGTGACGACGAACACGAATCCGTCGTCGCCGGCGACGGATGCCGACAGCAGGCTGTCGCCCTCGCGGAAGGTCATCGCCTTGACGCCCTCGGTGGACCGGCCCATCGGACGCAGCGACTCGTCGGTCGCGGTGAAGCGCAGCGACATGCCCTGGCGCGAGATGAGGAGCACGTCATCCGTCTCGTCGACGAGGAGCGCGCTGACGACCTCGTCGCCCTCCTCCTCTTCCTGCCCGCGCAGGCGGATCGCGATGATCCCGCCCTGGCGGTTGGTGTCGTAATCGGAGAGAGCGGTCTTCTTGATCTTGCCGTCGCGCGTGGCGAGGACGAGATAGGTGGCGACGCTGTAGTCGCGGATGTCGAGGATCTGCGCGATCTCCTCGCCCGGCTGGAGCGCGAGCAGGTTCGCGACGTGCTGACCCTTGGCATCCCGGCCGGCCTCCGGCACCTCGTACGCCTTCGTCCGGTAGACCCGGCCCTTCGTCGTGAAGAAGAGGAGCCAGTGGTGGGTGGTCGTGACGAAGAAGTGCTCGACGATGTCGTCGGCGCGCAGCTGCGCACCCTTCACACCCTTGCCGCCACGGTGCTGCGAGCGGTAGTTGTCGCTGCGCGTGCGCTTGATGTAGCCGTCGCGCGTGACAGTGAGGACCATCTCCTCCTCGGGAATGAGGTCCTCCATCGACATGTCGCCGTCGAACCCGTGCAGGATGTGCGTGCGGCGCTCGTCGCCGAACTTGTCGACGATGCCGATGAGCTCCTCGCGGATGATGTCGCGCTGACGCGGCGGGCTCGCGAGGATGTCCTTGAAGTCGGCGATCTGCAGCTCGAGCTCGGCCGCCTCGTCGATGATCTTCTGCCGTTCGAGGGCCGCCAGGCGGCGCAGCTGCAGCGCGAGGATCTCATTGGCCTGATCCTCGTCGACGCCGAGCAGCTGGATGAGTCCGTCGCGCGCGTCCTCGACGGTCGGCGACCGGCGGATGAGAGCGATGACCTCGTCGAGCGCGTCGAGGGCCTTCAGGTATCCCTCGAGGGTGTGCATGCGGCGCTCGGCCTTGCGCAGCCGGAACCCGGTGCGGCGGACGATGACCTCGACCTGGTGCTCGATCCAGTACGAGATGAACCCGTCGAGCGCCAGGGTGCGGGGCACGCCGTCGACGATCGCGAGCATGTTCGCGCCGAAGTTCTCCTGCAGCTGCGTGTGCTTGTACAGGTTGTTCAGCACGACCTTGGCGACGGCGTCGCGCTTGAGCACGATGACCAGGCGCTGCCCGGTGCGGTCGCTCGTCTCGTCGCGGATGTCGGCGATGCCGGTGATCTTGCCGTCGCGGGCGAGGTCGCGGATCTTGAGCGCGACGTTGTCGGGGTTCACCTGGTACGGGAGCTCGGTGATCACGAGGCAGGTGCGGCCCTGGATCTCCTCGACGTTGACGACCGACCGCATCGTGATCGAGCCGCGGCCGGTGCGCTGCGCTTCGCGGATGCCCTTCGTGCCGAGGATCTGCGCGCCGGTCGGGAAGTCGGGACCGTGGATGCGCGACATCAGCGCCTCGAGCAGCTCCTCGCGCGGGGCGTCGGGGTTCTCGAGCGCCCAGAGCGCGCCGTCGGCCACCTCGCGGAGGTTGTGCGGCGGGATGTTCGTGGCCATGCCGACCGCGATGCCGACGGAGCCGTTGACGAGCAGGTTCGGGAACCGGGCCGGGAGGACCGTCGGCTCCTGCGTCTTGCCGTCGTAGTTGTCCTCGAAGTCGACGGTCTCCTCGTCGATGTCGCGGACCATCTCGAGCGCCAGCTGCGCCATCTTGGTCTCGGTGTACCGGGGGGCGGCAGCGCCCTGGTTGCCGGGCGAGCCGAAGTTCCCCTGCCCGTCGGCGAGCGGATAGCGCAGCGACCACGGCTGCACGAGCCGGACGAGCGCGTCGTAGATCGCGCTGTCACCGTGCGGGTGGTACTGACCCATCACCTCGCCGACGACGCGCGCGCACTTGTTGAAGCTCTTGTCGGGACGGTAACCGCCGTCGTACATGCCGTAGATCACGCGGCGGTGCACCGGCTTCAGGCCGTCGCGCACGTCGGGAAGCGCGCGCCCCACGATCACGCTCATCGCATAGTCGAGGTAGCTGCGCTGCATCTCGACCTGGAGGTCGACCTGGTCGATGTTGCCGTGGTTGTGGCCCGCGGTCGGGTCGGGGCGTTCTTCGTCAGTCATGTCGTCATCTCATGTCGGTCGTGTCTGTGCGGACTCCGTGCGTTTCGTCTCGCTCCGCTCGCTCAACGACCGGGGAAACTGACCGGTCGTTGAGCGAGGAGCGGAGCGACGAGACGAAACGGAGCATCAGATGTCCAGGAAGCGAACGTCCTTGGCGTTGCGCTGGATGAAGCTGCGCCGCGACTCGACGTCCTCGCCCATCAGGACCGAGAAGATCTCGTCGGCGGCGGCCGCGTCGTCGATGGTGACCTGGCGGAGCGTCCGCGTGTTGTGGTCCATCGTCGTCTCCCACAGCTCCTTCGGGTTCATCTCGCCGAGACCCTTGTAGCGCTGGATGCCGGAGTCCTTCGGCATCCGCTTGCCGTTCGCCAGGCCGTCGGCCAGCAGCGCGTCGCGCTCCCGGTCGCTGAAGACGTACTCGTGCTCGTGGTTCGACCACTTCAGGCGGTACAGCGGCGGCATGGCGAGGTAGACGAACCCCGCCTCGATGAGCCCGCGCATGTAGCGGAAGAGGAGGGTCAGCAGCAGCGTCGTGATGTGCTGGCCGTCGACATCGGCATCCGCCATCAGCACGATCTTGTGGTACCGGGCCTTCTCGACGTTGAAGTCCTCGCCGATGCCGGTTCCGAAGGCCGAGATGATCGCCTGGATCTCGTTGTTGCCGAGGGCGCGGTCGAGCCGCGCCTTCTCGACGTTGAGGACCTTGCCGCGCAGCGACAGGATCGCCTGCGTCTCGGGGTCGCGGCCGCGGACGGCGGAGCCGCCGGCCGAGTCGCCCTCGACGAGGAAGATCTCGCTGATGGACGGGTCCTTGCTCGTGCAGTCCTTGAGCTTGTCGGGCATGGATGCCGACTCGAACACGCTCTTGCGACGGGCGGTCTCGCGGGCCTTGCGCGCGGCGAGGCGCGCGGTCGCGGCATCGAGCGCCTTGGTGATGACGCGCTTGGCCTGCGTGGGGTTGCGGTCGAGCCAGTCGGTGAGCTGGTCGCCGACGATCTTCTGGACGAAGGCCTTGGCTTCGGTGTTGCCGAGCTTCGTCTTCGTCTGACCCTCGAACTGCGGCTCGGAGAGCTTGACGGAGATCACCGCGGTGAGACCCTCGCGGATGTCGTCGCCGGTGAGGTTGTCGTCCTTCTCTTTGAGGATCCCCTTCTCGCGCGCGTAGCTGTTGATCTTCGTCGTCAGCGCCGCGCGGAAGCCCTCTTCGTGGGTGCCGCCCTCGTGGGTGTTGATGGTGTTGGCGAAGGTGAAGACGTTCTCGGTGTAGCTCGTCGTCCACTGCATCGCGAGCTCGAGCGAGATGTGGCGGACCGTGTCCTCGGATTCGATCTCGATGATCTCCTCGTTGACGACCTCGGCCTTGCGCACCTTGTTGAGGTACTCGACGTAGTCGACGAGACCGCGCTCGTACAGGAAGTCGTCGTGCGGCTGCTCCGAGTCCGCGGTGCCGTCGCCGCTGTCGACGATGTACGCGGAGTCGGGCCGCTCGTCGCTCAGCGTGATGCGGAGCCCCTTGTTCAGGAACGCGGTCTGCTGGAAGCGCGTGCGGAGGGTGTCGTAGTCGAAGTGGACGGTCTCGAAGATCTCGGCATCCGGCCAGAAGGTGACGATCGTGCCGGTCTCCTCGGTCTCCTCGCCCTTCGCGAGCGGGCCCTGCGGCTTGCCGCCGTCGCCGAAGGACTGACGCCAGACGTGACCCTGCCGGCGGATCTCGACCTCGAAGCGGGTCGACAGCGCGTTGACGACCGACGAGCCGACACCGTGCAGACCGCCGGAGACCGCGTAGCCGCCGCCGCCGAACTTGCCGCCGGCGTGGAGCACCGTGAGCACGACCTCGACCGTGGACTTCGTGGGGTCGGACGAGTGCGGATCGACGGGGATGCCGCGTCCGTTGTCGAAGACGCGGAGTCCGCCGTCTTCGAGGATCGTCACGTGGATGGTGTCGCAGTAGCCGGCCAGCGCCTCATCGACCGCATTGTCGACGATCTCGTAGACCAGGTGGTGGAGACCGCGCTCACCCGTCGAGCCGATGTACATGCCGGGACGCTTGCGCACGGCCTCGAGGCCTTCGAGCACCTGGATGGCATCGGCCCCGTACTCGTTCTGGACCCTCTCGGTCGGCTGCTGAGGGTCACCCTCGGGAACGGTGTCGGGGCTGTCGGACGTCATAGGTTTCGAACACTCCAGATCGGATTCCAAGCTCCCTCCAGTCTAGCCGTCCGGAGGTGCGATTCGGCGCCTGAAAGGCGCTGTGGCGCGTTGGAATCCGTCCGGATGCCGCGGGACGTGGCTTATCCGTAGGTATCGCGAGGACCGCGCCCTGGAACGGCTCTGGGGCCCCATTTCCAGGAGGGGACGTCCGGACCGATGAAACGGACGTTGTCGACACCGGCATCCGGGAAGCGCCGCAGGATCTCCGTCACGATCGCCCCGCGCATGAGCTGGAGGTTCTTCGCCCAGGCCGTGGAGTCGCACTGCACCGTGAGCAGACCGTCCGACAGCGCGACCGGCGCGGCGTGCCGAGCGGTCTCGGCGCCGGCGACCTCCTCCCACTGCAGCACGAGATCCTCGCGCGCCAGCTGGGTGTTCCAGCCCGACTGCCGGGTGAGATCGGCGAGGGCGTCGCCGAGCCCCTTCGGGTCGCGCCCGGGCATGAACGGCTGGTTCTCGTCGTCGTCGTCGCGTCGCCGCCGGCGGCGCTTTCCCCGCGGCGACGGCTCGAGGCCGCGCAGCCGCATGTAGGTGGAGATCGTCTCGGGGATCGGATCGCCGTGATCGCCGGACGCGCCGCGGTCGTCAGACATCCGCGCTCTCCCGGATGGTGCCCGCTTCGACATAGACCGTGCGCGCGCGCAGCGCCTCGGGCACATCCGCTTCGACGGCCGCCGTGACGATCACCTGCTCGAAGTCGGCGACCACGCCCGCCAGGCGCGAGCGCCGGTCGGCGTCGAGCTCGGCGAAGACGTCGTCGAGGATGAGGACGGGGTCTCCCAGCAGCGACTGCTCTCGCAGGAGCTGGGCGGAGGCGAGCCGGAGCGACAGCGCCACCGACCACGACTCGCCGTGCGAGGCGTAGCCCTTGACCGGAAGCCCGCGCACGCGCAGCACGAGATCGTCGCGATGCGGCCCCACCAGGGTGACGCCGCGCTCGAGCTCGGCCGCGCGCTTGGTCGCGAGCGCCGCGCGGAACCGGGCCTCGACCTCAGCCGTGGACCGGGCGGCGCCGGCGGGCGACTCCTCACCGGATGCCGAGGAGCGATCCTCGTCATCGTCGTCGCTGCGCGCGCCGTCGACCGTCAGCGCCCAGGCGCCGTGCGGCTGGTGATCGGCGCCCGCGATCGTCGTATAGGCCTCGGCGAGCGGCGCCGCGAGATCGTCGACGAGAGCGAGACGCGCGCGGATCACCTGCGTGCCGAGCTGGACGAGCTTGTCGTCCCAGACATCCAGGGTGGTGAGCTCGTCGCCGCGGATGCCGCGCGCCCGAGCCGACTTGAGCAGCGCCGTCCGCTGCTTGAGCACGCGGTCGTAGTCGGCGAGTACGCCGGCCATGCGCGGAGCGCGCTGGATGAGCAGCTGATCGGCGAATCGGCGACGCGCCGACGGGTCGCCGCGTACGATCTGCAGGTCCTCGGGTGCGAAGAGAACGACCTGGGCGTAGCGCGGCAGCTCGGCGGACTTCACGGCGGATCCGTTGACGCGGGCCTTGTTCGACCCGGAGCGGTTGAGCTGCGCTTCGAGGATGACCTTCCGCTCGCCGTGCGCGAGCCGGGTGCGGACGATCGCGGCATCCGCGCCGTCTCGCACCATCGGCGCATCGCTCGACACGCGGTGCGAGCCGAGCGTCGCGAAGTAGGCGATCGCCTCGGCGAGGTTGGTCTTGCCCTGGCCGTTGCGTCCGACGAACACGTTGGTGCCGGGATGGAGCGTCACGTCGGCGGCCGCATAGTTGCGGAAATCCACCAGACTCACCTGCTCCACGATCACCCTGACAGCCTACTGACGGGGTGCGACCCGAGAGGCGCCGGCGCCGGGCGGACTCAGCGGAGGAGGAGGTTCGGCTGCAGCAGGTACTTGAAGCTCTCGGGCGTGCCTGAGGTCTGCGGCGTGATGAGCACGGGGCTCAGCTTGTTCGCGTTCTCGCTCGAGGTGAACGTCACGCGCGCGAACTCGCTCTTCACAGCCCCGAGAGCCTCGAGGAGGTACTGCGGGTTGAGACCCAGCGTGACGTCCTCGCCGGTGAGGGTGGCATCGACCGACTCGGTGGCGCGCGCCTGCTCGGTACCGGAGGCGTCCATCGAGACGCCCTCTTCGGTGAACGTGAAACGCAGCGGTGCGGAGCGGTCGAGCACGAGCGCGACGCGGCGGACGGCCTCGATGAGCTCGGCGGTGTTGACGACGGCGTAGTGGTCGGTCTGCTCGGGGAACAGGCGTCGGACCGGCGGGAAGTTGCCCTTGATGAGCAGCGACGTCACGGTCTTGTTGCCCGAGGTGAACGCGATGATCTCGCGGTCGCCCGATCCGGAGAACGCGACCTGGATGTCGCCGGAGTGCGCGAAGGTCTTGCCGACCTCGGTGAGCGTGCGCGCCGGGACGAGGGCCGCGGTCGCCTCGTCGCCCGACGAGGTCGTGGTGCCGGCATCCCATGGGATCTGGCGGAGCGCGACACGGTAGCGGTCGGTGGCGACGAGGCTCAGCTCGTTGCCCGACACCTCGAGCTGCACGCCGGTGAGCACCGGTGTCACGTCGTCGCGGGATGCCGCGAAGGCGACCTGCGCGATCGCGGTCGCGAAGTCCTCGGCGGGAACGAGCCCGGCCTCGCCCGAGACCTCGGGGATCGCGGGGTACTCCTGCACCGGCATGGAGGCCAGGGTGAACCGCGCCGAGCCGCACGTGAGGACGATGCCGTTCTCCTCGTCCTGCTCGATCTGGATCGGAGCGTTCGGGAGACGGCTGGCGATCTCGGAGAGGAGCCGGCCGTGGACGAGGATCGTGCCCGGCTCGTCGACCGTCGCCTCGATCGTGGTGCGCGCGGATGCCTCGTAGTCGAACGCCGCGAGCGACAGGCCGGCCTCGGATGCCTCGATGAGCACACCGGCCAGGATCGGCTGCGGATTGCGCTGCGGCAGGAGCTTCACAACGAACGACACGGCCTCGCTGAACACGTCGCGATTCACGTGGAACTTCACTGGGGCTCCCTTGGGGTCGAGTAGGGCTCTCCCATGCTAGTGCCCCGACCCGTGTGGTTCGGAAGAGCGCTCTCTTCACAGGTCTCGTCCCCCGAGGTGATCGGGCGGGCTTCATTGAGATAGTTCTCTGTCATGGTGTTAACCGCTGTGGAAACTGTGGATAAGTCGGCCGATCCCGCTCGAGGAGCGGAAACCACACGCGTGTAAGTTGTGGGCGGGCTGCGGAATCCCCCGGGGCAGTGGGATCGGGGGCCGAGCGCGACGTCGATCGTCATCCACAGGAAGCCCGGATCCGCTCACATCCTCCCGCCGACTTCGCGGAGTTATCCACAGGCTGTCCACACTGTGCAGAACGCGAATGATGGGACGTCGCACCGACGGATGTCAAGCGCGGATCGTGGAATATGCACGCGCGGACGGCATCCGTCGCGAGGTACGGGTCGGGTCAGCGGCCGACGCGGCCGAGCTGCGTCGTGATCTCGGACACCTGGTTGTAGATCGAGCGGCGCTCCTTCATGAGCTCGCTGATCTTCTTGTACGCGTACATGACGGTGGTGTGATCGCGGTTGCCGAAGAGCTGCCCGATCTTCGGCAGCGACAGGTTCGTCCGCTCGCGGCACAGGTACATCGCGATCTGACGCGCCGTCGCGACGGACTGCGATCGGCTCGAGCCGTAGAGGTCGTCGACGGAGAGTCGGAAGTACTGCGCCGTCGCCGTGATGATGTCGGTCGGCTGGATGACGTTCGCGTCGTCCTGGTCGACGATGTCTCGGAGCACCGTCTGGGCGAGGGCGATGTCGAGGGTCGAGCGGTTGAGGTTGGCGAATGCGGACACCCGGATGAGGGCGCCCTCGAGCTCGCGGATGTTCGAGGACACCTTCGTCGCGATGTACTCGAGCACCTCGTCAGGGACCAGGAGCCGCTCGGACTGCGCCTTCTTGCGCAGGATCGCGATGCGGGTCTCGAGGTCGGGCGCCTGCACGTCGGTGATGAGGCCCCACTCGAACCGGCTGCGCATGCGGTCCTCGAAGCCGGTGAGGTGACGCGGCGGCACGTCGCTGGTGATCACGACCTGCTTGTCGTGGTCGTGCAGCGTGTTGAACGTGTGGAAGAACGCTTCCTGCGTCTCGGCGCGACCCTGGAGGAACTGGATGTCGTCGATGAGGAGGATGTCGACGTCGCGGTAGCGGGCCTGGAACGCCGAGCCCCGGTTGTTCGCGATCGAGTTGATGAAGTCGTTCGTGAACTCCTCACTCGACACGTATCGGACGCGGATGCCGGTGTACAGGCTGAGCGCGTAGTCGCCGATCGCGTGGAGGAGATGGGTCTTGCCGAGCCCCGAGTCGCCGTAGATGAAGAGGGGGTTGTAGGCCTTCGCCGGCGCCTCGGCGACGGCGACCGCCGCGGCGTGCGCGAACCGGTTCGACTGCCCGATGACGAAGTTGTCGAACGTGTACTTGGGGTTCAGCCGGGTGTCGTTGCGCGACGGCGGCATCACCGGCTCGACGTAGTCCTCGAGCGGAGAGCGCCCGACGGATGCCGGCTGCGTCGCGGCCTGCACCGGAACAGGTGCCGTCAGGTGCGCATCGGCGAGCTCGGGGTTCACGACGACGCGGAAGGTGGACGCGGATGGCTCGGCGTCGACGTGGGCGAGCGCCTCCATGATCGGGGTGCGTAGCCGCTTGTTGAGCTGTGCGGCCGTGAGGTCGTTCGGCACATCGAGGTAGAGGGTTCCCCCCATCACGCCCTGCGCGACCGCCAGGTTCAGGAAGCCCTGCAGCTGCGGCGTGACCCGCTCGTCGACGCGGAGGACGTCGAGCACCGCCGACCAGACCGGGACGTCGGGAGGTTCGTGATGTGTCATGACTCCCCGTGTCGTGGCGGCTCGTGTCGTGGTCGTCCGGGGCCGATCGGCTGTGGACGGGTGCCTGTGGATAAGTGGCCCGTGCCACGCTAGTCACGCGGCCCTGAACCGGCCAAATCCACTGTAGTTCCGCCCCGCGTGTCCTCGCCAGGCAGGCTGTGAAGTCGGTGGATAATGTGCCGCGCGTGCGGCGCCGGTTTGAGTTCGCGCGCGTCTCGACGTACCCTTAGTCGGTTGACTTATGCCCGTCTCGGGCAGTCCCCTGTATATGTGTCTCCGGCGTCCAGCTTTCCGGTGACCGCCGATCCGGAGTGATCCTCATGACCAAGCGTACGTCCCAGCCCAACAACCGCCGTCGCGCCAAGAAGCACGGCTTCCGCGCCCGCATGCGCACGCGTGCCGGTCGCGGCATCCTCTCGGCTCGCCGCGCCAAGGGGCGCACCGAGCTGTCGGCCTGATCTGACATACCGGTGCTGGCGCGCGGGAACCGCATCACCCGCGGGGCGGAGTACAAGGCCGTCGTCCGCGGGGGTGCCCGCTGTGCCGGTGCGCTGACCGTGACCTACGTCGTGGCATCCGGTGAGGACCGCCCGGCCCGCTTCGGCTTCATCGTCAGCAAGCAGGTCGGATCCGCTGTGACCCGCAACACCGTGCGGCGCCGGCTCAAAGCCGTGTGCGCCCAGGAGCTGCCGGGCGTCCGTCACGGATCCGACGTGGTCATCCGCGCCCTGCCGGCCTCGGCGTCCGCGCCGTTCCCGACCCTCCGCGACGAGGTCGCGCGCTGCCTCAGTCGGAAAGCTGCCGCGTGAGCACGTCCACCCTGCCGTCGTACGCCCTCGGTGACGCCGCGCTCTCGGCATCCGCACCGCTCGCGACACTCGGTCTCCTTCCGCGGAACGTCGTCCTCGCCGCGCTCCACGGCTACCGGGCGACGATCTCGCACGTCTACGGCGACGTCTGCAAGTACTACCCGTCGTGCTCGGCGTACGCCGTCGGCGCGGTTCAGCAGCACGGCGCCGTGAAGGGCGCCGCCCTCACTGCCGCCCGCTTGGCGCGATGCCATCCCTGGGCGAAGGGCGGCATCGACGACGTGCCGCCGCACGCGCACTTCCGACACCGCCTGACTTCGCACGGATTCGTCGTGCACCCGAGAAAGGACTGATCCTTGCTGGATCTCTTCGCCGCGACCCCGACGCCGGCCGTCCCGACCCCGACGACCCCGCCGCCGGCGGAAGGTCTCGACTTCTTCAGTGCCATCATGTGGCCGTTCAAGTGGATCGTCGAGACGATCCTCGTGTTCTGGCACTGGGTGTTCACGTCGATCGGACTCGAGGCCGACGCCGGTCTCACCTGGGTGCTGTCGATCATCGGCCTCGTCATCGTCGTGCGCTCGGCACTCATCCCGCTCTTCGTTCGGCAGATCAAGAGCCAGCGCAAGATGATGGAAATCGCCCCTGAACTGCGTAAAGTCCAGGAGAAGTACCGGGGCAAGAAGGATCAGCTCTCGCGCGAGGCCATGAGCCGCGAGACGATGGCGCTGTACAAGAAGCACGGCACCACACCGGTGTCGAGCTGTCTGCCGCTGATCGTCCAGATGCCGATCCTGCTCGGCATGTTCTACACGCTGAGCGATGTGAAGCGTCACGCGGAGTGGGGCGTGGGCGGCGTCGGGCTGCTCAACGCCGACCTCACCAAGCAGTTCTACGACGCGCAGCTGTTCGGCGTCGCGCCGCTGCACACGAACATGATCGAGGCCATCGGCCTGGGTCAGACCGCGACCGTCGTGATCCTCGTGATCCTCGTGGTCCTCATGATCGCCTCGCAGTTCCTCACGCAGCTGCAGATCATCTCGAAGAACCTGTCGCCCGAGGCCAAGACCGGCCAGGCGTACCAGATGCAGCGCATCATGCTCTACATCCTGCCGCTGGCGTTCATCTTCTCGGGTGTCTTCTTCCCGCTCGGCGTCGTCCTCTACTGGTTCACGAGCAACATCTGGACGATGGTGCAGCAGTTCCTCGTGATCCGGAACCTGCCCACCCCGGGCTCCGAGGCGGCGAAGGCGCGCGAGGAGCGTCTCGCGCGCAAGGGCAAGGCGCTCGACGCCCAGGGCCGGATCGTTCCCCTGGAGAAGTATCAGGCCGAGCAGCAGCGCTTGTACGAAGAGGCGCAGCGCGCGAAGGAGCAGGCTCCGAAGCGCCAGCAGCCGATGGGCAAGCAGCGCGCGAAGAAGCAGGGCTCGCAGAACAAGCCCGAGCCGAAGCCGAAGCCCGAACCAAAGCCCGGCGATGATCCCGGCGACAAGCCGAACAAGCCCAAGCCCACGTCCTGATCGAGTCACCGAGGATCACCATGAGCACCTCTTCTGAGACCACCGTCACCGTCGCCCAGCTCGAGGAAGAAGGCGACGTCGCCGCCGACTATCTCGAGGGCCTCCTCGACATCGCCGACATCGACGGCGACCTCGCCCTCGATGTGCGCGCCGGCCGTGCCTATGTCACCGTCGAGAACGAGGACGACGCCTCCCTGCGTCTGCTCTCGTCCCCCGATACCGTTCAGGCTCTGCAGGAGCTCGTGCGGATCGCCGTGCAGACGAAGACCGGCCGTTTCTCGCGGCTGATCCTCGACATCGGCGGATCCCGCGACGCGCGGCAGCAGCAGCTGGAGAAGCTGGTCGACCGCGCGATCGAGCGCATCGAGGACGGTGCCTCGCAGGCCTCCCTCCCCGCGATGTCCAGCTACGAGCGCAAGCTCGTGCACGACATCGTCGCCGAGCGCGGCTTCGTCTCGGAGTCGTACGGCGAGGGCAGTGACCGTCACACGGTCATCCGCCGTGGCTGATGTTTCACGTGAAACATCGATGAGCGAGATCGAGAGCGAACCGGCTGCGGCCGCCGAGATCTTCGGTGATCGCATCGATGTGGCGCGGGCGTTCACCGCCGCACTCGGTGTGCACGGTGAGGAGCGCGGGCTCATCGGTCCGCTGGAGCCGCCGCGCCTGTGGACGCGTCATATCCTGAACAGCGCGGTCGCCGCTCCCCTGTTCCCGGCTGGCGGGCGCGTCGGCGACCTGGGCTCGGGCGCCGGGCTGCCAGGCCTCGTGCTCGCCATCGCCCGTCCCGACGTGCGGTGGGTGCTCATCGAGCCCATGGAGCGACGCGTCGCCTGGCTCGACGAGCAGGTCGCCGCGCTGGGACTCGACAACGTCGAGGTCGTCCGTGCCCGAGCCGAGGACTGGAAGCAGGGAGCCGTCTTGGATGCCGTGACGGCGCGCGCGGTCAGCGCACTCCGGACGTTGGTGCCGCTCGCTGCGCCGCTGGTGCGCAACGGCGGTGAGCTCATCCTGCTCAAGGGGGCCAATGCGTCGAACGAGATCGCCGCGGCGGACAAGGTCATCCGGAAGTACAAGCTGACGCATGTGCGCGTCGAGCCCGTGGGCGACGGCGTCATCGATGAGCCGACCCGCGTGATCCGCGCCACGGTGCGCTGAGCTGACCCCGAGGCCCGACGACGGATGTTTCACGTGAAACATCGCTCCCGTCCCACGACCCGTGACGATGTTTCACGTGAAACGGTCTGATGCACTCCACGCGCTCTCGATCCGATGTTTCACGTGAAACGCCGACAGGCGGGGTGGGTGGCCTCGACTACAGTGGAATGGTCCCCAACGACAGGAGATGCAGGTGGCGGAACCGGAGAACTCGACGTCCTCCGCGCCCTTCTCTTTCGATGACAGTCCCATCGCGCGCGAGCTCGCCGATCTGACATCGCGACGCAAGGTGCTGGAGGGTGTGAAGGTCGACTTCACCGGACCGGCTCGCGTCATCACGGTGTCGAACCAGAAGGGTGGCGTCGGCAAGACGACGACGACCGTCAACATCGCGTCGGCCCTCGCATCCCTCGGCGCGCGCGTGCTCGTCATCGACCTCGACCCCCAGGGGAACGCCTCGACGGCGCTCGGGGTGCCGCACACAGCGGACATCCCCAGCGTGTACGACGTGCTCATCGACGAGTTCCCGCTCGCCGACATCGTCCAGACGAGCCCCGAGTCAGACCTGCTGCTGTGCGCCCCGTCGACCATCCATCTGGCGGGCGCGGAGATCGAGCTCGTCTCGCAGGTCGCCCGCGAACACCGTCTTCGCACCGCTCTCGAGGACTATCTGTCCTCCGCCGCCGAACCGCCCCACTTCGTGATCGTGGACTGCCCGCCCTCGCTGGGGCTCCTGACGATCAACGCCTTCACCGCGGCGGACGAGCTGATGATCCCCATTCAGTGCGAGTACTACGCGCTCGAAGGGCTCAGCCAGCTGCTCGGCAGCGTGCGGATGATCCAGAAGCACCTCAACCCGCGCCTGCACCTCTCGACGATCCTGCTCACCATGTACGACGGACGTACACGTCTGGCGCAGCAGGTCGCCGACGAAGTGCGCTCCCACTTCCCGAAGGAGGTGCTGAGGACCGTCATCCCGCGATCGGTGCGCGTCTCGGAGGCGCCGAGCTTCGGTCAGACCGTGATCGCCTACGATGGGGCGTCCGCTGGAGCGGTCGCGTACCGCGAGGCTGCCGTCGAGATCGCGCGGCGCGGGCACCCGTCCCCTGATGAAGGAGCATCCTGATGGCGAAGCGAACGGGCCTCGGCCGCGGCATCGGCGCACTCATCCCCACGGCGGAGGCGGGTGAGGCGCGCCCGGTCGACGTGTTCTTCCCCGGTGCGCCGGCGGCGACCCCCGACGACGGCGAGAGCACCGAGCTGGTCGCCGTGCCGGGGACGCGTCTCATCGAGATCGACCCGCACGACATCGTCCCGAACCCGCGCCAGCCGCGGACGCACTTCGACGCCGACGACCTCGCCGAGCTCGTCCACAGCGTCCGAGAGTTCGGTGTGCTGCAGCCCGTCGTCGTGCGAACGAACGAAGACGGCAAGTACGAGCTCATCATGGGCGAGCGGCGCACCCGTGCGTCGCGGGAAGCCGGACTCACGGCGATCCCGGCGATCGTGCGCGACACCTCCGACGAGAACCTGCTCCGTGACGCGCTGCTCGAGAACCTCCACCGGTCCGAGCTGAACCCGCTCGAAGAGGCTTCCGCCTACCAGCAGCTCCTCGACGACTTCGGGATCACGCAGGAGGAGCTTGCGGGACGCATCGGCCGTTCGCGGCCCCAGATCAGCAACACCATCCGGTTGCTGAAGCTCCCTGTCCCGGTGCAGCAGCGGGTCGCGGCCGGCGTCCTCTCCGCCGGTCACGCGCGCGCGATCCTGTCGCTCGAAGACGCGGATGCCATGCAGCGCCTGTCCGACAAGATCGTCAACGAGGACCTCTCGGTGCGGGCGGCCGAAGCGGCCGCGAAGGCGCCCGAGGCCGGCGCGCGGCGCACCCCTCCGAAGGCGGGTGCCCGACGCGCGCACCTGGATGATGTCGCATCCCGCCTCGGCGACCGGCTCAACACCACCGTGAAGATCACGTTGAACGCCAAAAAAGGCCAGATCAACATCGATTTTGCCACGATTCAGGACCTCAACCGCATCCTCGCCGAAATGGGCGAGACGGAGTACGGCGCGCTCTGACACGCCCGAGGAGTCGGCGTCGGTGACCCCGCTGTCGCCGACCGGCCGTACCCTGGATAGGTGACCGAAGAGCCCCACGTCCCCCGACGCGCCAGCCTCGAGCTGCTGCGCGCCGAGGCGGCCGACGAGCTGTCGGTGCTCATCGAGGAGCGGGTGCGCGACGGTGAGGACCCCTGGGACTTCATGGAGGACCTGCCGACGGTCGACGAGCTCGTCGTCCTCACCCTCCGCGCCGAGAACATCGCCTCCGACGGCGGAGTCCGCCCGACCGCGGCACGGAACTACCGCGTCCTCCGGCAGATCGCGCTCGAGTACCCGCCGCTCACCCGGGCGGTCTGGCGGCTCCTCGGCAGCGAACCGCACCGCACGTGGGACGCCTCGGTCCGCGCCGAAGCGTCCTGACGCCGTTTCACGAGCAGCGCGTCCTGAGCCGGGCATGAGAAAACCCCGGTCGGATGCGTGATCCGACCGGGGTTCCGAAAGACTCTCAGCCCAGGTAGGCGGCGAGATCCTGCTCGAGCGCGAACTTCGGCTTGGCGCCGATGATCGTCTTCTCGACCTCGCCCTTCGAGAACACCTTCATCGCGGGGATCGAGGTGATCTGGTACTTCATCGCGAGGTTCGGGTTCTCGTCGACGTTGAGCTTGAGGACGGTGATCTTGTCGCCGTTCTCGGCCTGGATCTCGTCGAGGATCGGTCCCACCATGCGACAGGGACCACACCACTCGGCCCAGAAGTCCACCAGGATGGGGCCTTCGGCGTCGATGACGTCCTGCTGCCAGGTGCTTTCGTTGGTGGCCTTGGCGGTCATGTCGGTATCTCCTTCAGGGAAGCTGTCATGTGGTGGAACGCGCGCGCTCCGCGATTTGTTCCGGGCGCGCCGCCGGGGGCTCAGGCCGCGTCGGCCTCGGGCAGACCGTCGATCGGCGAGGCGTCGACCGCGGGCGCGCCGGCGTCGGCGAGGGATGCCAGGTAGTGCTCGACGTCGAGGGCCGCGACGGTGCCGCTGCCGGCCGCAGTGACCGCCTGCCGGTAGGTCGGGTCGATGACGTCGCCGGCGGCGAACACGCCGTCCACCGAGGTGCGCGACGAGCGGCCGTCGACCCAGATGGTGCCGTGCTCGGTCAGGTCGAGCGTGCCGTGGACGAGGTGGGTGCGCGGGTCGTTGCCGATCGCGACGAACAGGCCGTCGAGGGGCAGCTCGCGGCGGGAGCCGTCGTTCGTGTCCTCGAGGACGACGCCGGTGACGGCATCCTCACCCAGGACGTCGACGACCGCGCTGTTCCAGATGAACTCGATCTTCTCGTTCGCGAACGCGCGCTCCTGCATGATCTTCGAGGCTCGGAGCTCCTCGCGGCGATGGATCACGTAGACCTTCGAGGCGAACTTCGTGAGGAAGGTGGCCTCCTCCATCGCCGAGTCGCCGCCGCCGACGACGGCGATCGTGCGCTCGCGGAAGAAGAACCCGTCGCACGTGGCGCAGTACGAGACGCCGTGCCCCGAGAGGCGCGACTCGCCCTCGATGCCGATCTTGCGGGGCGCCGAACCCGTCGCGTAGACGACGGCATCCGCCTCGTGGGTGGCGCCCGAGCCCAGCGTGATCTTCTTCACGCGGCCCGAGAAGTCGATCTCGGTGACGTCGTCGTAGACGACCTCGGTGCCGAAGCGCTCGGCCTGCTCCTGCATCTTCGTCATGAGGTCGGGACCCATGATGCCCTCGGGGAAGCCGGGGAAGTTCTCGACCTCGGTCGTGTTCATCAGCTCTCCGCCGGCCTCGACGGAGCTCGCGATGAGCAGGGGCTCGAGGTTGGCCCGCGCGGCGTAGATCGCCGCGGTGTAGCCCGCCGGACCCGATCCGATGATGATGACCTGCCGCACGTCGATATCCCTTCCTCTGCGGAGCCGGGAGGCCCCGCTGCATTCAACCCATGGTAGCCGCGCGACATTCCCTTTCCCGGGCCCTCGCAGGGGTGTCTCAGGGTGTCTCAGCGGCCGGGCAGGAACCGGCGGATCGCCTGCAGCGCCGGCCGCAGCTCGGGTGCGCGCAGGATCGCGAGGAACGCCACGTAGACGACGAGCGTGAGCACCCCGACGAGCGCGCCCGCGAGGAAGCCGGGGAGCCGATCGGATGCCGGCCAGCCTCCGGCGCCGCCCATCAGCTCGAACGCGAGCCAGCCCGCCGCCGTGGCGGGGATCGCCGCCAGCACGAACCGGACGATCGACCGTGCGGCGCCGCCGAGACCGAGAGGGCCCATCTTGCGACGGAGCAGGAGGACCGCCAGCGCGAACTGCACGATGTTCGCGAGCGACTGGCCGAGCGCGATGCCGACGGCCAGCCACGCCAGCGGGAGCGTCAGGAACGCGATGATCGTCGTCGCGATGACGAGCGCGGCCTGGACGACCGTGTAGAGGAACGGCGTGCGCGTGTCGCGGAGCGCGTAGAACGTCCGCTGGATGCCGAACTGGAACGACAGCGGCAGGAGGGCGACGAGGTAGGCCGCGAGGACCCACGCGAAGTCGACCGCGTGCGGCGCGGAGTTCGTGAAGATCCGGGACAGCGGCACGATCGCCGCGATCATCGCGCCGAGGATGCCGACCATGAACACGCCGATGGTGCGCGTGAGGCTCGCGAGGTCGGCGCTCACGGCATCCGTCCGCCCCTCGGCGACGTGCTCGCTGAGCTGCGTGTAGTAGGGCGTCCCGAGCGAGATCACGATGATCGAGAACGGCAGCATGAACAGGAGCCACGCGTACTGCAGGGTGGCGTTGGCGGCTCCGACGTTCGAGGCCGCTCCCACGAAGTACGCCTGCACGGCGCCGGCGATCTGACTGGCGACGACCATCGCGAAGGTCCAGCCGGCGAGCCGGCCGATGTCGCGCAGGCCGATCCCGCGCCAGCGGAAGTCGGGGCGGACGTGAAGTCCCGCGCGCCGCCAGAAGAGCAGCAGGGTCACCGCCTGGAGGACGATGCCGAGCGTCGCGGTGCCGCCCATGACGGCGATCATGTCGGGAGTCCACCCCGCGGCATCCTCGCGGAGCCCGAAGAGCCAGATGAACGCCCCGAATCCCGCGATCGAGACGACGTTGTTGATGATCGGCGACCACGCGTACGGGCCGAAGATCCGGCGCGCATTGAGCGCCTCGCCGACGAGGGCGTACAAGCCGTAGAAGAAGAGCTGGGGCAGGCACCAGTACGCCAGCGCGAGCGCGAGCGCGCGACCCTCGTCGCTGAATCTGCCGCCGTAGATCTGGACGAGCAGCGGCGCCGCCACCATCGCGACCGCGGTGACGGCCGCGAGCACGACGACGCCGAGCGTCATGAGCTTGGAGACGAACGCGCTGCCCGCGTCGTCGTGGGTCCGGACGGCCTTCACGATCTGGGGGACGATGATGCCCGCCAGCAGGCCCGACGAGATGAGCGCGAAGATGCTGTTCGGAAGCTGGTTGGCGATGCCGAAAGCGTCGGCGGCCGACGAGCCGACGCTCCCGAGCGCGGCGACGAGGACGATGTTGCGGACGAGTCCGGTGAGGCGCGAGACGAGGGTGCCGGCGCCGACGAGGGCGCTGGCGCGGCCGAGGCTAGCCATCCTCCCTCCCGTCCGACGCGGGGGCGGTGCGGCGCCGCATCCGCAGCACGGTGCGGATGACGCCCAGGACGAGGAGTCCGCCCACGAGCACCGCCATGACGGCGATGCCGACGGTCTCCCACTCGGCCTGGACGCTCACGACGATCGTGGTCGTGCCGCCGATCGCCACCATCGTGTCGCTGCGGAGGTGCAGGTCGAGGCTCGACTTGCCGCTGCCGACCCGGGCCTGCACGGGTACGTCGACGCGGGTGGTCTGCGCCGCCCCCGCCGCGACCTCCGTGGTCGCCTGGACGACGAGGCGGGGATCGTTCGGCTGCGTCACGAGCACGAGGGAGACCGGCCAGGGCAGGTCGTTGCGCACCGCGAAGGTCAGCGGCGCACTCGAGCCGAGCAGGTTGATGTCGGGCGAGGGGACGATGCCGACGGCGGCGAGGGTCGTGGCGGACGCCTCGCGGTGGGCGTCGACGGCGACCTCCCAGGATGCCGGGTGGTCGAGCCAGGCGTTCCCGAGCAGCTGCAGCACCGAGGCGCGCTCCGGTGCGGTGAGGACCGCCGGATCCTCGAGGATCGACGCGAACTGCGCGAGGTCGCGCTCGTCGCCGAGGAAGTCCTCGAGCGCCGACACGCGCGCGGGGTCGGCCTCGCCGGCGGCGACGCGCACGGTGGCGACCGCCCCGGCGGTCGAGACTCCGCCCAGACCCACCGACGTGCGGTCGTCGAGGCGGACGGCGGCGCGGACGGCGGTCCGCAGCGCCAGCGGCGTGCGGTCGTCGGCGCGGTCGACGGTCACGAGGAGGGTCCGGCCCGCCGGCGTGAACGACGCGTAGGCGGATGCCGTCGCCAGCGCTCCGGCGCGCTCGATGCGGCGCCCGGCGGTGCTGGCGGTGCGCAGCGCCGCCGAGACATCGGCGTCGTGGACGAGGAGATCGGCGTCGCCGGCCCGGGCGCGTGCGCCGACTTCGCCGCCCACGGCATCCGATCCGACGATCGTGAGCGCGCCGTCGGACAGGGCCGACAGGGCCGTCAGCAGGTCGCGGCTGGTCGTGCCCGCGGCGGGCCAGAACACATCGTCGCGGCCGCCTCCGATGTCGGTGAGGGCCTCGATGTCCGGCTCCGAGGGCTCGTCGGCACCCGGCGTCGGCGTCGGCTCGGGGGTCGCGGGCGTCTGCCCCGCCGCCACGAGCGCGGCGGCGAGGGTCGGCACGGTGAGGGGCGCGTCGAGACCTGCCGCGATCTGCGCCGCGAGATCGGCGTCGCCGAACTGGAGGACGAACCGGGAGTTCGGCAGCGCGAGGAGGTCGGCGAGCCAGTCCGTCGCGGCATCCGGGGCGGTGGTGCCGAGCACGCGGATGGCGGCCACGACGGCGGGGTCTATCGCGAGGATCGCGTCGGTGCCGGTGACGGCGTCGAGCTGGCCGCGAAGGCTCCCATCGACGCCGGTGAGGACGGCGAGCTCGTCGGCGGTGAGGAGCCCGGAGGTGAGGGGACCGGCCGTGATCGGCACGATGACCGCCACGTCGCCCTCGTCGTCGTCCGGGACGACCCAGACACCGCGGGCCACGAGGGTTCCCTGCGACGACGGGTAGGTCGCGCGGAGCGCGTAGACGCCGGGGTCGAGGTCAACGCCCGTCTCGACGACGGTCGAGGTCGTCGTCGAGGACAGCGAGGGCACGGTCGACATCGCTGCGGATCCGACGCGGCGGAGCGTCGGCGCGCCCGATCCGTCGAGCCAGGCGGCCACGGCCGTCCGCGTGGCCAGGGGCGCACGGCTCACGGCGACGTCCGCGCGTGCCGCGGGGCTCGTCGCGCCGGTCTGGTTGACGACCGAGAGGGCGACCCGCAGGCTGCCGTCGTCGGCAGCGACGCCGTCGCCCTCGGCGGCCACGAGGAACGACAGCGCCGGCTCGGCCTGCGGGGCGTCCGCCGCGCTCGCGACCGGCGGCGGAGCGAGTGCGAGCAGCGCCAGCGCGGCCGCGACGGCGATCGACGTGCGGGCGCGCGTGCGTCGGGCAGGGGCGGAGGGTGTCATGGTCATGGCAGCGGGGTGTGCGATCCCTGACCGCACGACTGCAGGCATTCTATGGTTCGGCTTCTGCGTTCCCCCTGAGACGGGCCGGGCAGAATGGATGCCGTGACCCACCCGCACCCCGATCCGACCGCCGCCGCGGCGCTGCGCGCCGATCTGCGGGCCGCCGGCTACACCGCCGACGCCGTCCGTGCCGCGTGGGGCCCGATCGCCGACGAGGCCGTCGGCCACGGCCTGATCGGTCCCGCCCTCGCCGCGCTGGCGCAGCGCGCGGCGACGACCGCGGATGCCGATGCGGCCGCCGTGCTGTCACGGCTCCTCTTCCTCGGGGCGCCCACCGACGCGGATGCCGTCGACCGGGCGCTGCCGGCCTGCCGCACGGCCGGCCTCGTGCAGCTCGGGATCGCGACCGTCGATGAGGGGCTCGTCGTGCCCAGCGCGCTCATCCGTCCGCAGGACGTCGCCGACGAGGCGGGCGCGGGCCACTGGTGGATCGCGAGCGACCTCGACGAGGCCGCGCTGGCCGGCCGGCCGGCCGGCGGCGTGCTGCCCACCGGCCACGTGCTGGGGGTCGGCGGGGCGTCGCTCACCCTCGCCGGCCTGCAGCTCCCCGCCCCCGTCGGCCGCGTGCTCGACGTCGGCACGGGCTGCGGCATCCAGGCGCTGCGGGCCCGCCACTACGCCGACGAGGTCGTCGCCACCGACGTCTCGGAGCGCGCGCTGCGCTTCACCGAGCTGAACGCGCTCCTGAACGGCGTCACGGGGATCGAGACCCGGCGCGGGAGCCTGTTCGAGCCGGTCGCCGGCGAGCAGTTCGAGCGCGTCGTCTCGAACCCGCCGTTCGTCATCACCCCGCGCGCGGCGGGCGTGCCGGAGTACGAGTACCGGGACGCCGGCTACGCGGGCGACGCGCTCGTCGAGGCCTTCGTGACGCAGGTGGGATCCGTGCTGGCCCCGGGCGGTGTCGCGCAGCTGCTCGGCAACTGGGAGTACCACGACGGCGACGGCGGCGACGGGCTCGCGCGCGTCCGCGGCTGGGTCGACGCGTCGGACGTGCCCCTCGACGCCTGGGTGGTCGAGCGCGAGCGCCTCGATCCGCTCGCCTACGCGGAGCTGTGGGTCCGCGACGGCGGCACGGTCCCGGGCACGGCGGAGTACGCCGCGCTCGTGCAGGCGTGGCTGGAGGACTTCGCGGCCCGCGGGGTCACCGGCGTCGGCTTCGGCTACCTGCTCCTGCACCGTCCGGCATCGGGGCGGCCCTCGCTCGCGCGCTACGAGCGGGTGCCGCAGCCGGTGTCGGGGGCGCTCGGTCCGCACCTGCTCGATGCCGTCACGGCATGGGAGCGGCTGCGGGGGCTCGACGACGCGGCGCTCGCGGCATCCGTCCTCGTCATCGCGGGCGACGTCACCGAGGCGCGCCACCATCTGCCCGGCGCGGAGAGCCCGAGCATCATCGAGCTGCGCCAGGGCGGGGGCTTCGGCCGCACCCTCGAGGTCGATCCTGCGCTCGCGGCGCTCGTCGGCGCCTGCGACGGCGACCTCGCCGTCGGCCCGCTCGTGGCGGCGATCGCCGACCTCCTCGACGCGGATGCCGGGGCGCTCGCCGCCGACCTGCTCCCGCGGGTGCGGGAACTCGTCTTCACCGGCTTCCTCGCCTTCGCCTGACCACGCTCGGCGCCTGACCACGCGCGCCGGTCCCCGATCGCCGGCTCCTCCCCCGAAGATAGGCTCGACGCATGCTCAACATGGCCGAGGGCCTCGCCCGGATCGGCGCGCTCGCCGCGTCGCCGGTGACCGCCGCGCTCGGCGAGGCGTTCGCCGCGGCCGGGTTCGAACTCGCCCTCGTGGGCGGCCCCGTCCGCGACGCGCTGCTCGGGCGCACCACCCACGACCTCGACTACACGACCGACGCGCGTCCCGACGACATCCTGCGGATCGTGAAGCCGCTCGCGACGGCGACGTGGGACGTCGGGCGCGAGTTCGGCACGATCGGCGCCAAGATCCGCGACACCGCCGCGGGACGCGCGGAGCAGGTCGAGATCACCACCTACCGCGCCGACAGCTACGACGGCGTGACCCGCAAGCCCACGGTGGAGTTCGGCGACACCCTCGAGCAGGACCTCGCGCGCCGCGACTTCACCGTCAACGCGATGGCCCTGCGGATCCCCGGGCACCGGTCGGCCGGACCGAGCCTCGTGGACCCGACCGGCGGTGTCGAGGACCTGGTGGCCGGTGTCCTGCGCACGCCCGCCGACCCGCGGGTGAGCTTCGGCGACGATCCGCTCCGGATGCTGCGGGCGGCGCGGTTCTCCTCCCAGCTCGGGTTCGGGGTCGCGCCCGAGACGCTCGAGGCGATGGCACGGCTGCGCGAGACCCTCCGCATCGTGAGCGCGGAGCGCGTCCAGGGCGAGCTCGTCAAGCTCCTCCAGACGGACGACCCGGTGCGCGGCATCCGGATCCTCGTCGAGACGGGCCTCGCCGGCGAGTTCCTCCCGGAGGTCCCGGCCCTGCAGCTCGAGGTGGACGAGCACCATCACCACAAGGACGTGTACGAGCACTCGCTGACGGTGCTGCGACAGGCGATCGACCTCGAGCGGACCCGGCATCCGGATGCCGCGCCCGACGTTCCGCTGCGCCTCGCCGCGCTCCTCCACGACATCGGCAAGCCCGCGACCCGGCGCCTCGAGCCGGGCGGCGGGGTGAGCTTCCACCACCACGACGCGAAGGGGGCGCGGCTCGCACGCAAACGGCTGAACGCCCTCCGCTTCGACGCGGCGACCATCGCGTCGGTCACGCAGCTCATCGAGCAGCACCTGCGGTTCTTCGGCTACTCGGAGGGCGCGTGGACCGATGCAGCCGTCCGGCGGTACGTCCGCGACGCCGGTGCCGAGCTCGAGCGGCTCCACATCCTGACCCGCGCCGACGTGACCACGCGCAACAAGCGCAAGGCCTCGACCCTCCGGGCCGCGTACGACGACATCGAGCGCCGGATCGCCGAGCTCGCCGCGCAGGAGGAGCTCGACGCGATGCGCCCGGCGCTCGACGGCAACCGCATCCAGGAGGTCCTCGGCATCCGCCCCGGGCCCGAGGTCGGCGCGGCGTACCGGTACCTGCTCGATCTCCGGCTCGATGAGGGGATCCTCACGCCCGAGGAGGCCGAGGAGCGCCTGCGCGGCTGGTGGGCCTCGCGCGCCGGAAACCCGCCGACCTACACTGAGGGCACTCCTTCCTCACCCGCGTGAGCCTTCCACCGTCGCAAGGGAGCGCCGTGCCCTCCTCGTGGTCGTCACGTCGCGAGGTCTCTCCCGAGACGTCGCGCCTGCTGATCGAGCGCGCGCACGAGGAACTCGTCGTCGGCAACCTGGCCGATGCCCGTCTCGCCGACGTCCGCCCCCTCGTGCGGGACTCGTGGCGCCGCTCGCTCGCGCACCTCGTCGGAGCCGAGGGCGCGCCCCCGCTCGATCTCACCGAGGAGGAGCTCGAGGCCTATCGCAGCGCCCACCCGCTCGCCGGCGCCATGGACATGGTCCGCGCCCTCCTCTCGCCCGACGACGACTCGGGCGTCGTCGTCGCGGTCGGGGACGCCGCCGGAAGGCTCCTCTGGGTCGAGGGCGACCGGCACGTCCGCACGCTCGTGGGCGGCATGGGCTTCGTCGCGGGCGCGAACTGGTCGGAGCGCTCTGTCGGCACGTCGGCTCCCGGCACCGCGCTGGCGCTCGACAGCTCGGTGCAGATCCACGGGGCCGAGCACTACAACCGGCTCGTCCAGCCCTGGTCGTGCACGGCGGCGCCCCTCCACGACCCCGAGACGCGGCGGCTGGTCGGGGTGATCGACGTGACGGGCGGGGTGGATGCCGTGACGCCGCAGGCGCAGCTGCTCGTGGATGCCACGGCGCGCGCGATCGAGAGCGAGTTGCTCGTGGCGCGGCTGCGCGCCCGGACGGCCGCGCCCGCGCCGGCGCCGGTCCGCAGGGCTGCCGTGCGGGCCCCCGAACGAAACGTCCTCCGTGTGCTCGGCCGCGACCGGGCCCTGCTGGAGGTCGCGGGCGCCGCGGGCGAGTCGGTCACGGAGCTCTCGGCGCGGCACGCGGAGATCCTCGTCATGCTCGCCGTCCACCGCCAGGGGCTGTCCTCCGAGCGCCTGGCGGCCCTCGTCTACGGCGAGGACGCCGAGGCGACGCTCCGCCCCGAGATGGTGCGGCTGCGGAAGGTCCTCGAGCGCACCGCGCCCCACCTCGTGCCGACCTCTCGCCCGTACCGCCTGCCCGCCGATCTCGAGACCGACGCCCATCAGGTCGTGTCGCTCCTCGACCGCGGCGCGCACCGGGTGGCGCTCGCCGCCTACCGCGGCCGCGTGCTCCCCGACTCGTTCGCGCCCGGCGTCGAGGAGTTCCGCGAATCCGTGCGCACAGCACTCCGCGAAGCGCTCCTCGCCGAGGCGTCGGTGGACGTGCTCCTCGCGTATGCCGACACCGACGAGGGCGCCGCCGACGCCGACGTCCTCCGCCTGGCGCTCAGCATGCTGCCGGCGCGCTCGCCCAAGCGCGCCGGGCTGGTCGCGCGCCTCGAGCGGCTCGCCGACTGACGGACGCCCCGGCATCCGCCTGGCAGGATGGGCGCTGACGGCGGGATCGCTGACGGAGGGATCGACATGACCGCGGATCACCCCACCCCCGCGCTGACGGCGCTCGCCGAGGCGCACGGCGTCGCCACCGAGTACTGGTCGTTCTTCGGCGACCGGGTGTCGGTGCCGGCGTCGACCCTCCGCATGGTGCTGCGTGCCATGGGCGTCGACCCGAAGACCGACGCCGAGGTCGACGCGGCGCTCACCGACGCCGACGAGGGACCGTGGCGGGAGCTCCTGCCGCCGTCGCTCGTCACCCGCCCCGGCGCGCGCGCCCTGCTTCTCCACGTCGCGGACGGGCACGACGTCACGGCGGCCGTCGCGCTCGAGGACGGCGGCTGGCGCGACCTGCCGATCCCCGAGCAGCGCCCGGCGGCCCGGCTGGTGGGCGGCGTCCTCGTCTGGCGCGTGGAGGTTCCGCTGCCCGCCGACCTCCCGCTCGGCTGGCACACCGTCCACGCGTGGCAGCGCCCGTTCGGGGGCGGCGAGCCGGACCGCACGGCATCCGCCCCGCTCGTCATCACCCCCGAGCGGCTGCCCGATCCGCCGACCCGGCCGGGACGCGACCGCGGCTGGGGACTGATGGCCCAGATCTACTCGGTGCGCTCCCGTGCCTCCTGGGGCATGGGCGACTTCGCCGACCTCGCCGACCTCGCCGCGCTCGCCGGGGCGCGCGGCGCCGACTTCCTGCTCGTGAACCCGCTGCACGCGGCCGAGGTGACGAGACCGATCGAGCCGTCGCCGTACCTTCCTGCGACCCGACGTTTCCTCGCCCCGCTGTATGTGCGGCCCGAGGACGTCCGCGAGGCCGCCTACCTGACGGATGCCGCGCGCGCGACGGTCGCCGCGGCCCGCGCGGCAGGAGCCGCCGGTGCGGACCCGGACCGGATCGACCGCGACGCCGTCTGGGCGGCCAAGCGGGCCGCGCTCGAGGTGCTGTTCGCGGTGCCCCGCTCGCCCGGGCGGGAGGCCGAGCTGTCCGCGTTCGCGGCGGACGGCGGTCAGCCGCTCCAGGACTTCGCGCTGTGGTGCGCGCTGGAGGAGCACTACCTCGGCGCCGAGCGCCCCGCCGAGGCCTGGGACATCCGCTCCCCGCTGGTGGCCGATCTCCGGACGGAGCTCTCCGCGCGGGTGGCGTTCCACGTGTGGCTGCAGTGGATCGCCGACGGCCAGGCGCGGGACGCGCAGGCGGCGGCCACGGCATCCGGCATGGCGATCGGCGTCATGCACGACCTCGCCGTGGGGGTCCACACGAAGGGGTCCGACGCCTGGTCGCTGCACGACATGTACGCGCCCGGGATCACCGTCGGCGCACCGCCGGACATGTACAACCAGCAGGGGCAGAACTGGAATCAGCCGCCGTGGCTTCCGGGCGCCCTCGCCCGCGCGGGGTACGCGCCGCTGCGCGACATGATCCGCACGCTCCTGCGTCACGCCGGCGCCCTCCGCATCGACCACGTCATCGGTCTCTTCCGCCTGTGGTGGATCCCGGCCGGGCTCGGCGCGGGCGCGGGCACATACGTGCGCTACGACCACGAGGCGATGATCGGCGTGCTCGCGCTCGAGGCTCACCGTGCCGGCGCCGTCCTCATCGGCGAGGACCTCGGCAACGTCGAGCCGTGGGTGCGCGACTACCTGTCCGCGCGCGGCATCCTCGGCACGAGCGTGCTGTGGTTCGAGCGCGAGGGCGAGGGCTTCCGCCCGCCCGAGCAGTACCGGCGCGCGCTGCTGGCGACCGTCAACACGCACGACCTTCCCCCGACGGCGGGCTACCTCGCCGACGAGCACGTCGCCCTGCGCGCCCGGCTCGGGCTCCTCACGCGACCCGTCGAAGACGAGCTGGCGGATGCCGTGCGCGAGCGGGCGGCGATGCTCGCGCTCCTCCGCGACCGCGGGCTCATCGTCGCGCAGCCGACCGAGGAGGAGGTGATCGAGGCGCTCAATGTGCTCATCACCGCCGCCCCGTCGGTGCTCCTCGGCGTCGCCCTCGTCGACGCGGTCGGTGAGCGCCGTGTGCAGAACCAGCCCGGGACCGACAAGGAGTACCCGAACTGGCAGGTGCCGCTGGCCGACTCGGCCGGCCGCGCGGTGCTCCTCGACGACCTCGCGCAGAACCCTCGGTTCGCATCGCTCCTCGCGGCGGTCGACCGGGCGCTGTAGCGCCGCCGCGGTCGACTCGGTCGTTGAGCGAGGCGGAGCCGAGACGAAACGCGGCGCAACGGGATGCAACGTCGCGCGACGTAGCCTCGGCGGCATCCGAACGCGGCACCGCTGCCGCGACTCATGCCGTCGAAGGAGACACCATGACCATCGTCGAAGAAGGCGTCTCGAGCGTCTACGCCGCGCCGGGCCAGCGCGGCTCGGTCGCCGAGTACCGCGCCCGCTACGGCCACTACATCGGCGGCGAGTTCGTCGAGCCGATCAAGGGCCAGTACTTCGAGAACATCACCCCCGTGACCGGGAAGCCCTTCACCGAGGTCGGCCGCGGCACCGTCGAGGACATCGACCGCGCCGTCGACGTCGCGTGGAAGGCGTTCGAGTCCTGGAAGCGCACGACGCCCGCCGAGCGCGCCGTCATCCTCAACAAGATCGCCGACCGCATCGAGCAGAACCTCGAGAAGATCGCCGTCGCCGAGACCTGGGAGAACGGCAAGCCGGTGCGCGAGACGCTCGCCGCCGACATCCCGCTCGCCGTCGACCATTTCCGCTACTTCGCCGGGGTGCTGCGTGCGCAGGAAGGGTCGCTCAGCCAGATCGACGAGGACACCGTCGCCTATCACTTCCACGAACCGCTGGGGGTCGTCGGGCAGATCATCCCGTGGAACTTCCCCATCCTCATGGCGACGTGGAAGCTCGCGCCGGCCCTCGCCGCCGGCAACTGCGTCGTGCTGAAGCCGGCCGAGCAGACGCCGGCATCCATTCTGTTCCTCTTCGAGATCATCGGCGACCTGCTGCCGGCGGGCGTCGTGAACATCGTCAACGGCTTCGGCATCGAGGCGGGCGCCCCGCTCGCGCAGCACAAGCGCATCCGCAAGGTCGCGTTCACCGGCGAGACCACGACCGGGCGCCTCATCATGCAGTACGCGTCGCAGAACCTCATCCCCGTCACGCTCGAGCTCGGCGGCAAGAGCGCCAACGTCTTCTTCGAGGACGTCGCCCGCGACAAGGACGCCTACTACGACAAGGCGCTCGAGGGCTTCACGTTCTTCGCCCTCAACCAGGGCGAGGTCTGCACGTGCCCGTCGCGCGCCCTCATCCAGCGCTCGATCTACGACGGCTTCCTCGCCGACGGCCTCGACCGCGTCTCGAAGATCGTGCAGGGGAACCCGCTCGATCCGGCGACGATGATCGGCGCCCAGGCGTCGAACGACCAGCTCGAGAAGATCCTCTCGTACATCGACATCGGCACGCAGGGCGGCGCGAAGCTGCTCGCCGGCGGCGAGCGGGTCGACCTCGGCGGCGAGCTGAGCGGCGGCTACTACGTCGCGCCGACCGTCTTCGAGGGCACGAACGACATGCGCATCTTCCAGGAGGAGATCTTCGGACCGGTCGTTTCGGTCACGAGCTTCGACGACTTCGACGACGCGCTGTCGATCGCCAACGACACCCTCTACGGACTCGGTGCGGGCGTCTGGAGCCGTTCGGCCGACACCATGTACCGCGCGGGCCGCGGCATCGAGGCCGGGCGCGTCTGGACGAACACGTACCACCAGTACCCGGCGCACGCCGCGTTCGGCGGGTACAAGCAGTCGGGCATCGGGCGCGAGAACCACCTGAAGATGCTCGACCACTACCAGCAGACGAAGAACCTCCTGGTGTCGTACGCCGAAGGGGCGATGGGCTTCTTCTGAGTTCCACCCGGCTCCTCGCTCAACGACCGGGCGTCCCCCGACCGGTCGTTGAGCGAGCGGAGCGAGACGAAACGCAGAGACGAAACGCAGGCGTGCAACGCAAGGGAGTACTCCCATGACCACCACCGATCGCTACACGCGGGTCGAGGTGACGGATGCCGCGGCCGCGCTGCTGCGCACCCTCACCCTCCAGCACGGTCCGCTGATGTTCCACCAGTCCGGCGGCTGCTGCGACGGCAGCGCGCCCATGTGCTACCCCGTCGGCATGTTCCTGACCGGCCCGAGCGACGTGCGCCTCGATGCCCTGGACGTCGGGCTGGACGACCCGATCGAGGTGTTCATCTCCGAGGCGCAGTTCGAGTACTGGAAGTACACGCACCTGACGATCGACGTCGTGCCCGGCCGCGGCGCGGGGTTCAGCGTCGAGGGCCCGACCGGGATGCGATTCATCGTCCGGTCGCGGATGCTGACCAAGCCCGAGCTGGAGCACTTCGGGCTCGGCGCCGACTCGCCGGCGTAGCAGAGGGGATCCGCGCAGCGGATGCCGCGGGCTCAGCGCCCGACGACACCGCCGAGGAACGCGCCGAGCACGCCGGTCTGCATGACCAGCCACATGCCCACGAAGATCGCGACGACGACGATCGCCGCCCACGGCACGCCGCGCTTCAGGCGGCGGCCCTGCGGGGCGACCCCCGGCGGAGGGCGCAGGAGCGCGGCGGGCGCGGCGAACGGCAGCGCCGTGCCGCCGGTGGGAGCCGCGACGGCGGGGGCCACGCCACTCGGGAGGCCGACGCCGTCACCCGACGCGGCCCCGGCGGCGAGGCGGTCGTCGCGCCAGCGCTCCCACTGCGCGAACTTGTCGAGGAACGCCCCGACGACCGAGAACAGCCAGGCCCATGTGGCGGGGTCGAGCGTGGAGAACTGACGCTTGGCGTAGAGGAACATCCAGTCGTCGACGATCTCGACGTCGAGCGCGGCGGCGTGGTCGATGAAGCGCGCCATGATGTCGGGCGTGAAGAGGTACAGCGCGTCGGCCTCGTACCCGGCGGGGCAGTACAGCGCGAAGTGCTTGTCGAAGTCGCCCTCGAGGCTGAGGCGCTGATCGCGGTCGAACGATGCCGGCAGGTTCGACCCGAACAGGGCGTTGTTGCTCGTGGCATCCAGCACGATGTGCGGCAGGGGGGTCGACAGCTTCACCGCCACGTAGCCCCAGTGGTGGGTGGTCCGGTTCTTGCCCGACCCGGTCGTGTACTGGTAGTTGCCGAATTCGACGAAGCGGGGGCGAGCGCCCCGGACGACATCCGTCGACTTCCGCGCGCTCCCCTGGCCGAACACCATGCCGGGCAGCGGAGGGTTCTCCGACACCGGATGCCACGCCATCCCGTTCGCCTGCGCGAACCTGTCGAGGCGATACCAGCGCTCCGCGCCGCTGCCGTTGAAGAGGCGCCACACGCCGAAGCCCACCGCGACGAGCACGACGACGAGGAAGAGCACCGGCACGACGGCGAACAGGCCCGCGCCGGAGCCCGAGGAGCCGAGGCTCGACAGCATCGCGAAGATGCTCGAGACGATGCCGACGAACACGCTTCCGAAGACGAAGAGGAAGATCGCGCCGAAGACGACCCCGAGGATGATGCCGCCCGTCCCGAGCCCCGAGGGGGCGCGGCCGGTGCGGCGGAGCTCCTTGACGTAGGCGCGGGCGGTCGCCTTGTCGACCGGTTCCACGAGCGGGCGGGCGTCGAACGGGAGCGGTGCGCTCATCGGTTCACCTCGTCGGAGTCGAAGAACAGGGTCGCGCCGGCCGGGATCTCGTGGGCTTCGAGCCGCGGGTCGGAGGCGAGGGCGGCGACGAGCGCCGGGGTCCCGCCGACGATGGTCGAGTCGTGGTCGACCTCGGTGATGCTCACCCAGGCGCGGTCGGCAGGCCAGATGATGCTCGGCGTCTGCGCGTCGGGCGGGAAGCCGTGCGCTTCGCTCACGCGGTCGCGCCACGGCACGTCGAGCACCCATGCCGGATCGGCGAGCTCGGCGACTCCCCCGCGGAAGAGCACGTGGCCACGCGCGGGCAGCTCGAGGCGCGGCCCCTCGGAGATCTCCCGCGACAGGATGCCGTCCTGCCAGGTCTTGCGTCGGAAGACATCGTTGAACCTGTCGGGGATCGAGCGGCCGAGCATCTCGTTGTGACGGCCGATCTCCGGGCTGCCCTCGCCGACCTGGAAGAAGACGCGCGAGGGCGACCGGCCGAGATGGCCGAGGAGACCACCGTGACCCTCCCACAGTGCGACGAACCCGTCATCGGGCGTCGAGGTGTGGGCGGTGAGCACCGACGCGAGCGCCGCCAGGACATCGGCCGGCATCCCGCCCTCCTCCGGGTCCTGGTAGCGCCAGCCGTCGGCATCCCGGGGATCGTCCTCGCGGTGGGCGAAGCGATCGATCCGGACGAGGCTCCCCCACTGCGCCAGCGGATGCATCGTCGTGCCCATCGCGGCCGCCGTCGTGGCCCAGTCGACACGCTCGTCGTGGATCTCGAGGTCGGGATGAGCGGCGTGGAAGGCGTCCCACGCTCGGTGGTCCGAATAGGGCTCGACCGGCCACTCCGCGCCCACGGGCCGGTCGCGGGCCGCCGGATGGAAGACCCGGGCGTACGCGGGGAAGCCGCGCGGCACCACGCCGTGCAGGGTGCCGTCCCAGTCCTCCACGTCGTCGAGCCGCCCGCGTAGCCAGTCGCCTACCGAGACGTCCGCAGTCCACTCCATGCCGCCACGCTACCGGGCCGGACCGTGCCGGTCGGGCGGCGCGAAACGGCAGGATCTCCTGTGGCCGGTGTGGTGGGCGGCGCTCCCCAGGCCGCAGTGGCCACATGGTCTCCTGCGGATTCCCGGCGACCTCGTCGATTGGGCGGCTGACCGGGTGTCGGCTAGACTGTTGTGGTTGTCCGGCTGCACCCCTGCGTGCGTGAGTCCGCGACACGTGCATCAACCCTCCTGATGCCGGGAACCGCCCGGCATCCGTTCTAGTCCGAAGGAGGTGGGTTAGTGACGCACATCCACCAGTACGAGCTCATGGTGATCCTCGACCCCGAGATCGACGAGCGCCAGGTCGCCCCCAAGCTCGACGGGTTCCTGAAGGTCATCACCGCAGATGGTGGCTCGATCGACAACGTCGACGTCTGGGGCAAGCGCCGTCTCGCGTACGAGATCCAGAAGAAGAACGAGGGCATCTACGCCGTCGTCAACTTCACCGGCACCAGCGCCGCGACGCAGGAGCTCGACCGTCAGCTGAAGCTGAACGAGCAGATCATGCGCACCAAGGTCCTCCGCGCCGAGGAGGCGATCGCCCAGGTCGCCGCCGAGAAGGAGCGCGCCGAGGCCAAGGCCGCCCGCAAGGCTGCGAAGGCGTAACGACGATGGCCGGCGAGACCGTCATCACCGTCGTGGGCAACCTCACGGCAGACCCCGAGCTGCGCTACACGCAGAACGGCCTGCCCGTCGCGAACTTCACGATCGCGTCGACTCCTCGCAACTTCGACCGCCAGGCGAACGAGTGGAAGGACGGCGAAGCGCTGTTCCTCCGCGCGTCGGTGTGGCGCGAGTTCGCCGAGCACGTGGCGGGTTCGCTCACCAAGGGCATGCGGGTCATCGCGACCGGCCGTCTGAAGCAGCGCTCCTACCAGGACCGCGAGGGCAACAACCGCACCGCGATCGAGCTGGAGGTCGACGAGATCGGCCCCTCGCTCCGCTATGCGACCGCCCAGGTCACCCGCGCCGCCTCCGGCGGTGGCGGCGGTGGCCAGTCGCGTCCGCAGGTCCAGCAGGAGGAGCCGTGGGCGACCCCCGGTTCCGCTGCCCCGGACGCGTGGAGCGCTCCCGGCGCCGGTTACGGCGACGACACCCCGTTTTGACGCGGCTCGGATCAATGCGGCGCAGCCGCGTTGATGCGTGACGGGTCAAGGTTGAGCGAGGCCGCGTAGCGGCCGAGTCGAAACCTCACGCAAGAGATTCCGGATGACGGACCACCCGCATCCACTACTACTAAGGAAGACACATGGCTGGAAAGGCTACCGGCGATCGCCGCAAGCCGCGGAAGGGCGCGAAGAACGCCGCTCCCGCGAAGGCGATCCGCGTCGGCGTCATCGACTACAAGGACGTCGCGACGCTTCGTAAGTTCATCTCGGAGCGCGGCAAGATCCGCGCCCGTCGTATCACCGGTGTTTCGGTGCAGGAGCAGCGTCTGATCGCCAAGGCGATCAAGAACGCGCGCGAAATGGCGCTCCTGCCTTACGCCGGCGCTGGCCGCTGAGGGGTACCGACATGGCAAAGCTGATTCTCACGAACGAGGTCGCCGGGCTCGGAAGCGCCGGTGACGTCATCGAGGTCAAGAACGGGTACGCCCGCAACTACCTCATCCCCCAGGGCTTCGCAGTGGCCTGGACCCGCGGTGGCGAGAAGCAGGTGGCGTCGATCCGCGCCGCCCGCGAGTCCCGCGCGATCCACGACCACGAAGAG
>Ga0160435_1000110_pt1 | contig 47176 bp, 40 predicted proteins | sample HID1973K_E0MG_FD_108213 | JGI IMG/M metagenome (GOLD analysis project Ga0160435, IMG submission 108213) | Enriched mosquito-associated microbial communities from UW Madison campus, WI, USA - HID1973K_E0 MG | ecosystem: Host-associated > Arthropoda: Insects > Digestive system > Unclassified ...
CGGCGCCTTCTTCATCCGCCGCTCGATCCGCGGCAATGCCCTGTACTCGGCGGTGCTCAGCGAGTACGTGGCGCAGCTGGTGGCCGGCGGCTACTCGATCGAATACTTCGTCGAAGGCGGGCGTTCGCGCACCGGTCGCTTGCTGCAGCCCAAGGGCGGCATGATCGCGATGACGCTGCGCGCCTTCCTGCGCCAGCCGCGCAAACCGGTGCTGTTCCAGCCGGTCTACATCGGCTACGAGAAGTTGATGGAGGGCAACAGCTACCTCGACGAACTCAGTGGCCGGCCCAAAGAAAAGGAATCCATCTGGGCGCTGCTGTGGGGGATCCCCAAGGTCCTCAAGCAGAACTACGGCCAGGTGGTGGTGAACTTCGGCGAGCCGATCGCGCTCAACGATGTCCTGGCGCGCGAAGCGCCGGAGTGGGATGGCCAGCCGGTTTCCGAAGACGAGAAGCCCAGCTGGCTCTCGCGCGCTGTCGATAGCCTGGCCCTGCAGATCCAGGAACACATCAACGGCGCCGCCGACGTCAATCCCATCAACTTCCTTGCCTTGGCCCTGCTGTCCACGCCCAAGCACGCGATGGGCGAGGCCGACCTGATCGCGCAGATCGAGTTGTGCAAGAAGCTGCTGGCCGAGATGCCGTATTCGGACCGGGTGACGGTGACCCCGCATTCGCCCGACCGCATCATTGCCCACGCCGAAGAGATCAACGTGCTTACCCGCACGCCGCATCCGCTTGGCGATGTGCTCAGCGTCAGCGGCGACACCGCGGTGCTGTTGAGCTACTTCCGCAACAACGTGATTCATTTGTTCACCGCCTCGTCCTGGGTTGCCTGCTGCTTCCAGAACAATCGCCGCATGAGCCGCGCCGGCCTGGTGCGCCTGGGTCGCACGGTGTATCCGTTCCTGCAGGCCGAGCTGTTCCTGCCGTGGAGCGAGGACGAATTCGCCGCGCGCATCGAGCGCACCATCGATGTCTTCGTGCGCGAAGGCCTGCTGATGAACGTCAACGAAGACGACGGCGGCATCCTGGCCCGCAACACGGGCCAGACCGACGAAGTCTTCCGCCTGCGCGCCATCGGCCATTCGCTGCAACAGGCGTTCGAGCGCTACTACATCGCCATTTCGGTGCTGGTAAAGAACGGCCCGGGCACGCTCGGCGCCGCCGAGCTGGAGAGCCTGTGCCAGCAAGCCGCGCAGCGCCTGAGCCTGCTTTATGCGCCGGCTGCGCCCGAGTTCTTCGACAAGAGCCTGTTCCGCGGCTTTATCCAGAAGATGCGCGAGCTGCGCCTGGTGTGGCCGGACGAGAACAGCAAGCTGGTGTTCGATGAAAGGCTGGATACGTGGGCCAAGGATGCCAAGTTCATCCTTGGCCGCGAGCTGCGCCACACCATCGAGCGGGTGAGCCCTGCGGCGGCGAAGCCGGAAGAGGTGGTGACGCAGGATTGAGCCGGGCGGCCAGTGCCCGGCGCGTGGCGACGCGTTCGACCGACGGGCGCCCCAAGTGCTCCCTGGCGCGGGCCAAGGATGCCAAGTTCATCCTTGGCCGCGAGCTGCGCCACACCATCGAGCGGGTGAGCCCTGCGGCGGCCAAGCCGGAAGAGGTTGTCACGCAGGATTGAGGGGCGCGGCGGCCGCGCGCCGCCGATTGATTAGCCGAACAAATCGCCGCTGATCCCGACGGCGGGGTAATGCAACCGCCCTGCCGCGTCCACGCGCGCGGCCGGGTTGAGGCTGGCCGGAATGATGCCGTCGGCGACGATGTGCATCACCGGTTCGCCCGCATGCAGCAAGTGGTCCGCCACGATCTGCCGGTGGCATTGTCGCCAATCGGCCTCGGCGCACATCATCACGCAGCCCCCCTCTTGGCCAAGTTCGCGCAGCTCGGCCAAGCCGGCTGCAAACTCAGGCCCCAGGGCATAGTCGGCGTAAGCGTGGAAAGCGCCCTTGCCCCAATGGGCATTGAGCGCCGGCGGCAATCCGTAATGGCCCTCGCGCCGACCTCCCAGCGCCGGCAAGTGGCGATAGCCGATGCCCGCTGCCGCCAGCGCGCCCATCAATGCCTTGCCGTTGAATTGCGGATTGAATCGCGAGCGCGGGATTGCGCGAACGTCGGCCAGCCAGCGCACGCCGGCGGGCAGCAGCAGATCGAGGAAAACCTCCCAGCGCCGATTCGAATGTCCGATCGTGTGGATCACGCCGGTTCGTCAGGGATCAGCGCGCTTTCGAGTCGGGCGATGCAGTCTTTCAGTTGCAGCTTGCGCTTCTTCAGCCGCTTGATCGTGAGCTCGTCCGCTGCCAGGTCGACCACGCGCCGACCGATCTCCTCGTCCAGGTCGCGATGTTCGCGACGGAGCGCGTTCAGGCGTTCGCTGACGGCGGCGGGGTCCAGGGTTTCCATTGCCTTCGAGCTTACACCGCCGGGTCGGCCGGCACACTCGACCCGGTAGAATGCGCGGATGAGCGCCGTCGTTTCCCTGCCCGATCCCCTGCCGCCGCGCCGCGTTGCGCGCACCGGCGCGGGCGAGCACGCCAAGCTGGCCAAGCGCCTGCGCCGGCAGGTCGGCCAGGCCATCGCCGACTACGGCATGATCGAGGCTGGCGACAAGGTGATGGTGTGCCTGTCCGGTGGCAAGGACAGCTACACCCTGCTGGACATCCTGCTGCAGCTGCAGAAAAAGGCACCGGTGGCGTTCGAGCTGGTCGCGGTCAACCTCGACCAGAAGCAGCCGGGCTTTCCCGGGCACGTGCTGCCCGACTACCTGCGCGCGCTGGGCGTGGCGTACCACGTGATCGAGCAGGACACCTATTCGGTCGTGAGCCGCCTGATCCCCGAAGGCAAGACGATGTGCTCGCTGTGTTCGCGCATGCGTCGTGGCGCACTGTATGCCTACGCGCAGGCCAATGGCTTCAGCAAGATCGCGCTGGGCCACCACCGCGACGACCGCGTGGCGACGTTTTTCATGAACCTGTTCCACCATGCCAAGCTTTCGGGCATGCCGCCGAAGCTGCGCAGCGACGATGGCCATCACGTGGTCATCCGACCACTGGCCTACGTCGCCGAGCGCGACATCGTCGAGTACGCGCAAGCGCGGCAATTCCCGATCATCCCGTGCAACCTGTGCGGCAGCCAGGAGAACCTGCAGCGGCGCCAGGTCGGGCTGATGCTGCAGCAGTGGGAAAAGGACTGCCCCGGCCGCCTCGAGCACATCGCCCGGGCCCTGGGGCAGGTCCATCCTTCGCACCTGGACGATCGCCAGCTGTTCGATTTCCTCGCACTCGGCCGCCCTGCCGACGCCGCACCACCGGATCCCACCGGCTGGTTGCCCGTTCGCGACGCCGATTCTCTTTCGTCTCCCTTGTCTGGTCCCTCATGTTCTTTCGCAACCTGACGCTGTTCCGCTTCCCCACCACCCTCGACTTTTCCGAAATCGACAAGCTCCTGCCCGAGGCCCTGCTCAAGCCGGTCGGACCGCTGGAGCTGACCTCGCGTGGCTTCATTTCGCCGTTCGGTCGCGATGAGCAGGAAGTGCTCTCGCACCGCCAGGGCGATTTCCTCTGGCTGACCGTCGGCGGCGAAGACAAGATCCTTCCCGGCTCGGTGGTCAACGACCTGCTCGCGCGCAAGCTCGCCGAGATCGAGGAAAAAGAAGGCCGCAAGCCCGGCGGACGTGCGCGCAAGCGCCTCAAGGACGATCTGGTACACGAGCTGTTGCCGCGTGCCTTCGTCAAGAGTTCGCGCACCGACGCCATGCTCGACCTGCAGCACGGCTACGTCGCCGTCGACACCTCCAGCCGCAAGAGCGGCGAGAACGTGATGTCGGAGATTCGTGGCTTGCTGGGCTCGTTCCCGGCGCTGCCGCTGAATGCCGAAGTGGCGCCGCGCGCCATCCTCACTGGCTGGATTGCCGGCGAGCCCCTGCCTGAAGGGCTCAGTCTCGGCGAAGAATGCGAGATGAAGGATCCGATCGAAGGCGGTGCAGTGGTCAAGTGCCAGCACCAGGAACTGCGCTGCGAGGAAATCGACAAGCACCTGGAAGCCGGCAAGCAGGTGACCAAGCTGGCGTTGATCCTCGACGACCACGTTTCCTTCGTGCTGGGCGACGACTTGGTGATCCGCAAGCTCAAGTTCCTGGACGGCGCATTGGACCAGCTCGAAGGCACCGACCAGGACGGCGTGCGCGCCGAACTGGACGCGCGTTTCGCGCTGATGAGCGCCGAGGTGCGGCGCCTGTTCCTGCTGCTCGAAGAAGCGTTGAAGTTGAGCAAGGCCGAGACCTGAGTCGAGGTGACGCAGGCGCCCGCCACGGGCGTATGCTGTCTTGGCCATGGCGAAGTTCCTCCCCCGACTGATCGCCTCGTCGCCCCGCACCGTGCAACGCGATTGCGTGCGCCTGCGCCTGGACGACGAGCAGGAAATCGAAGTGCTGCGCGTACGCGACCCGCGTGCGCGGCGGATCAAGCTGAGCGTGGATGAGCGTGGCGCGCGACTGACCCTGCCGACGCGCGCCAGCCTGGTCGCCGGCGAGCGTTTCCTGCTCGAACATCGGCAATGGCTGGCCGAGCAGTTGGCGCGCTATGCCCAGGACACGTTGGCGCTGCCGCTCGAACGCGGCGCCGCCGGACAGCATTTGCCGCTACGCGGCGAAATGCTGTCCTTGCACTGGCATGAGGCCCGCTACGCGCGCATCGAGATCGACGCGCAGGGCGCGCATTTCCATTTGCCGGCGCGCGCCGGCAGCGCGGCCATGGCACGCGCCGTGCGCGATTTCTATGAGTCGCAAGCCCGCGCCGACATCGGCCGCTGGCTGCCGCGCTACTTGCCGGGCCTGCCACGCGCGCCCGCGCGGGTGCGGCTGAAAGTGATGTCTTCGCAATGGGGTTCGCTGGCGCCCGACGGCACCATGGCGCTGGACCTGGCGTTGGTGCTCGGCCGCGCCTCGGCCTTCGAGTACGTCCTGGTCCACGAGGTCTGCCATCTGATCCAGGCCAATCATTCGCCGGCGTTCTGGCGCGAGGTCGAGCGGCGCTTCCCGCTATGGCGCGAGGAGCGCGACTACTTCCAGCGCGAAGGACGCTCGCTCAAGGCCCAGCTGCGGTGCTTGCTGCAGGCGGGCTGACGCCGCCAGGCGCGCTAGGCGTATTCGCCCAGGAACGGCTGCACCAGCGCGGCGACCGTGTCGGGGATTTCCATGTGCAGGTGGTGCGTGCCGGCGATCACCTGCAGGCGACCATCGCGCAGCAATTGTGCGCGGCGGGTGCGCAGGGGTTCCGGAAAATAGGCCTGCGCCGGGCTGGCGTAGACCACCAGCGCCGGGCATTCGATGGCCGCCACCAGCACATCGATCTGCGCCTCGGTCATGCGTACCGCGGTCGGCAAGGTCAGGCGCTGGTCGCTGCCCCAGCTGTAGCCGCCGGGCACCGCGCGCACCCCGCGCTCGACCAGCAGGCGTGCGCTGGGTTCGCTCAGCTGGTTGATCATCATGCGCGCGCGCACCGGCGCTTCCAGGTTCGGGAATACCCGCAGCGGTTTGTCCGGCAGCGCGTGCGCGGCCTCTACGCTGTCGCGCAGGCGCTGCGCAGTGTTCTCCACCTGCTCGCCCAGGCCCCCCAACGCTTCGATCACCGCCAGCGACTGCACCCGCCCCGGCACTGCGGCGGCGATCAGGCTGGCGATGCCCGCCCCCATCGAATGACCCAGCAAGCTGAAGCGATCCCAGCCCAACGCATCGGCCACCGCCAGCACGTTGCCGATGGCGCCGATCATCGTGTATTCGCTGCCTGCCGGCAGTGCGGCGCTGTGGCCGTGACCGGGCAGGTCGATCATCACCAGGTCCAGGTCCTGCAGCGCGTGCGCCAGCGGCAGGAAGCTGGCGGCGTTGTCGAGCCAGCCGTGCAATGCCAGCACTTTGCGGCCGCCCTCCTGGCCGCAACGCAGGCCGCGCAGCTCGCCGAACGGCAGGCTGCAAGCGAACTCGCGCACTGTCCTCACGCGCGCTGCGCCAGCGCCGCCAGCGCCTGCGCGTGACTCGGCGCGGCGTTGAGGCACGGGATGTAGCGCAGCTGCGCACCGCGTTCGGCCAGCGTGCGGGAAAAACCCATGGCCACTTCTTCCAGGGTTTCCAGGCAGTCAGTGGCAAACCCCGGGCAGACCACATCGACGCTGCGCACGCCAGCATCGGCCAGGGCCCACAGCGACGGCTCGGCGTAAGGCTGCAGCCAACGTTCGCGGCCAAAGCGCGACTGGTAGCCGAGCTGCCATTGCGACTCCGCCAAGCCCAGGGCATCGGCGATCGCCCGTGCACTGGCCTCGCAACGCTGCGGATACGGATCGCCCGCATCGGCCACCCGCTGCGGCAGGCCATGGAAGGAGAACAACAGGCGTTCGCCGCGGCCGTGGGCGTCCCAGTAGCTACGGATCGAATCGGCCACCGCCGCAACCCAGCCGGCGTCTTCGGCGTAATCCTCGATCAGTTCGACTTGCACCTCGGGATGCCGTTGCCGCCAGGCATCGACCTGGTCCTGCACCGAGGCGGTGGTGGTGGTCGAGTACTGCGGGTACAGCGGCAAGACCACGACACGGTCAATGCCGGCCGCATGCAGGCGATCCAATGCCGGCAGTAGCGCCGGTTCGCCGTAGCGCATGGCCCAGTCCACGCGCCACTGCGGAAGTTCGGCTTGCATGGCCGTCGCCAGTGCGGCGGTGTGCACGGCCAGGGGCGAGCCGCCGGGCATCCACACCTGGGCGTACTTCTCGGCCGAGCGCGGGCCACGCAGCGGCAGGATCACCCCGCGCAGCAACGGCTGCCACAACCAGCGGGGCAGGGACACCACGCGCCGGTCGCCGAGGAACTCGGCCAGGTAACGCCGCACGGCTTTGGCCGTGGGCGCCTCGGGCGTGCCTAGATTGACCGCCAGCAAGGCGGTGTTCGGTGCGTCGGGCATGGACGGCATTGTGGCAGACCGTGGCGCGTTCGCCCGCTGATGCACCGATCGCGGCCATAGCGACCGCGAATCGCCGGCCGGATCGCGACCGCGTGCCGCGCTAATGACTGATTCACCCCGGCGCGACTAACTTCGGTTATTGCCTTATCTTTCCGCGATCCTTTCTGGAGCCCGCCATGCCCCGCCTGTCGCGTCTTGCCCTGCTGCTGTCCCTGTCGTTCGCCGCCGGCCACGCTATTGCCGGACCCGAGGAAGACCAGCGCGCGCGCAACGCGGTGAGGGTGCTGGCCGACATCCAGAAGATCCCCGAGCAAGGCATCCCCGACAAACTGCTCGACGAAGCCCGCGCGGTCGTGGTCATCCCGGACACGATCAAGGCCGGCCTGGTCATCGGCGGCCGTCGCGGCCATGGCCTGATGTCGATCAAGACCCCGGACGGCACCTGGTCGCAGCCGGTCTTCGTCAAGCTCACCGGCGGCAGCATCGGCTTCCAGGCCGGTGTGCAGTCCTCGGACGTGGTGCTGGTGTTCCGCAACGACCGCAGCCTGGACAACATCGTCAACGGCAAGGTCACCCTCGGCGCCGATGCCGGCGTGGCCGCCGGCCCGGTTGGCCGCAACGCCGCTGCCGCCACCGACGGCCAGCTCAAGGCCGAGATCTGGTCCTGGTCGCGCGCGCGTGGGCTGTTCGCCGGCGTCGCCCTGGACGGGGCGATCCTGCAGATCGACGACGCCGCCGACCTCAACGCCTATGGCCCGGGCAGCACGCCGCGGATGATCTTCGAGGGCCGCGCGCCTGAACAGCCGTCGATGGACGTGGTTGCCTTCCGCGATCGCCTCGAAGAGGCCACCTACACCGCGCGCAGCAACCGTGGCGAGGGCGCACCGCCGCCGGCCCCGCGCGCTGCATCCGCGGCCGCGGCGCCTGCGCCGGTCCCGGCTGGTCCGCAGGAAGCTTCCACCGCGCCCATCCAGACGGTGCCTGCCAATGCGCCGCCGCAACAGGGTTTCCAGCCGGTCGGCGAGGGTGAGGTACGCACAGAATCGCTCGACGGCAAGCCCTGAAGGTCACCGCCCTGTCAGGGGCATGGTGCGTTATCCTTCAAGCTCCTTCCATTGCAAGCGATGAACGATCATGGGCGGCTTTAGCATCTGGCACTGGCTGATCGTGCTGGTGATCGTGTTGCTGGTCTTCGGGACCAAGCGACTCACCAGTGGTGCCAAGGATCTCGGCAACGCGGTCAAGGAATTCAAGAAGGGCATGAGCGACGACGAACGTGCGGCGCAGCTCAAGGACCAGTCGCGCGATGCCGACAAGACCCCGTCGTCGGCCGACCGCGAGCGCGAGCGCGACGACCGCTGATCCAGGCGAGGGCGTCGGCACATGTTCGACATCGGTTTCAGCGAACTGCTGCTGATTGCCATCGTGGCCTTGGTGGTGCTCGGTCCCGAGCGCCTGCCCAAGGCCGCGCGTTTCGCAGGTCTGTGGGTACGGCGTGCGCGTTCGCAGTGGGATTCGGTCAAGCAGGAACTCGAGCGCGAACTCGAAGCCGAAGAGCTCAAGCGCAACCTGCACAGCGTCCAGGCCTCGTTGCGCGATGCGCAAACGCAGCTGCGCGAAGGTCACGACCACGTGCAGGCGCAGGGGCAAGCCCTCCGCGACGATCTCGCGCGCGATATCGACATCCGCACCAGCGCTGACAACGCACCTTCCGCACCCGTAGCGCCGAGCCCGGCCGACGCGCATGGCCCGGCCATCGACGCCACTCAGGCCGAGCCGGCGCGAACCGAGCCGACGCCGCCGGAGAAACAGCCGTGAACGCGCCGGAAGAATTGCACACCGAGAGCAGCCTGATCGAACACCTGGTCGAATTGCGCAGCCGGTTGGTGCGCGCGCTGCTCGGCCTCGGCGTGGTGCTGCTGGCGCTGCTGCCGTTCACCCGTTCGATCTATACCTGGCTGGCGCAGCCGCTGGTGTCGCAGCTGCCGGCCGGCCAGACCATGATCGCGATGAATCCGGCTGGCGCGTTCTTCGCACCGATGAAGCTCACCTTTTTCGTCGCCGTGTTCATTGCCGTGCCGTGGCTGCTGTACCAGGCGTGGGCATTCGTGGCGCCGGGCCTGTACCAGCGCGAGAAGCGCCTGGCGCTGCCGTTGCTGGGTTCGGCCGTGGTGCTGTTCTATGCCGGCTGCGCGTTCGCCTATTTCCTGGTGTTGCCGGCGGTATTCCACTTCCTCACCAACTTCACCCCGGACGTCATCGCCATCACGCCCGACGCGAACGCCTACCTGGACTTCGTCCTGGTGCTGTTCTTCGCCTTCGGCAGCAGTTTCGAACTGCCCGTGGCGCTGGTGATCGCGGCCTTGCTGGGCTGGGTGACGCCCGAGCAGCTGCGGCAGGGGCGCGGCTACGCCATCGTCGGCATCTTCGTGGTCGCCGCGGTGCTTACGCCGCCGGACGTCGTGTCGCAGCTGTTGCTGGCGATCCCGATGTGCCTGCTGTACGAACTGGGTATCGTCGCCGCGCGTGCAGTGGTGCCCAAGCCGCAGCCGCAGGACTGAGTGGCGCCGGGCGCTGGGCCCGGCGCGCGAAGGCAATCTCAGGCGACGAAGATGTCGTCGCGGGCGCCGGCCAGCGGCGGCGCGGTCACGTCGGCGTGGCCGAACATCTGCTTCCAGGCCGCGTACACCGCACCGGCGAATACCGGCATCAGCACGCCCATCAGCAGGAGCTGGGCCAGCAACATGGCCGCCGCGCCAATCAGCAACGAGGCGACCATCGCCACCAGCGCGACGGCGAAGTAGATCGCCACCAGCGCCACGAACGTGAGCAGGAAGAACACCAGCAGCGCCGGCAGGTTGCGCACGCCCGCGCGCAGGCTTTCGCGCAGCGCGTGCACGCCGGTGGCGTGATCGAACATCACCTGCGGCGACATTACGAATAGCGCCAGGCTCAACGCGGCGAACGTCACGATCACCAGCAGCAGCCACAACAGGATGCGACCGGCCGGCAACTCGGCGACCAGCGCCTGGATCTGCGCCGAATCAGGCTGCGCGCCGGACTGGCTCATGGTCTGGTTCATCGCTTCGAGTTGCCCCATCACCTGCGAGAGATGCTGCAGCCCGTCGAAACCGATCATCAGCAATAGCAGCGCCGCCAGCACCACCACGGCCAGGGCCTGCGGCAGCAGCGAGACCAGCAGGTGCGGCGCGCGCCCCTCCTGGAGGCCGTGCAGCAGGTGCGAAGGGCGCGCGGCACGGCCTTCGTCGACCTCGCGCACCGCCCACAGCATGCCGCCCATGAACACCGGGCCGGCCAGCAACATCAGGAACTGCACGGCCATGCCCAGCGCCGGCAGCGAGCTTGCCAACACCGCGCCGGCCACCGCGACCAGGCCCCACGTCATGCCGAGCATGCCCAGTGCCAGCGGCGCGCGGCGCAGCAGGGCGAAGCCGGTCAACAGCCATTCCGCGCCGGCCGAAGCCGACAGCTTGCGAATTTCGCTCATTCCCATTCCGGATCAGTGCGCGCCGGCCATTCCGGCGCGCGGCAATTATCGCGCTTTTCCGGGCGCGTTTTCGTGTCCGCCGGGCCCCGGCAGCGTCCGCGCATGGCGCACGAAGCGTCGCAGCAGCCGGCGCGCCAGCGGCGCGGCGCTGACTTCGCGGGCCACGGTGCGGGCGCAGCGGCCATGGCGCTGCAGGCATTCGGCCCGGGCGTGGACGTAGCCGCGGATGTGATGGGTGGCAAATTCCGGGTGGAATTGCACGCCCCAGGCATGCGAGCCCCAGCGGAATGCATGGCAACCATCCTGCAGCGAGCGCGCCAGCACCGCGGCGCCGTCCGGGGCGCGCAGGACCGTCTGCAGATGGGTGGCATGGGCGGGGAAGCGCTCGGGCAGGCCGGCGAACAGCGGGTCGTCGAAGGCGGGCGGATGCAGCTCCAGCTCGATCGTGCCCGACTCGCGGCCGGCCGGGTTGTAGTCGACCTGGCCGCCGAGCGCGTGCGCCAGCAGCTGGTGGCCGTAGCAGATACCGAACAGCGGCATGCCGCCGTGGGCGGCCTCGTGCAACCAGCCGGCGGTGCGTTCGCTCCAGTCGGCGCGGTCGGTGACGAAGGCGGCCGAGCCGGAAACAATGGTGCCGGCGAACGCGCGCCGGTCCGGCAGGCGTTCGCCAGCCTCGACGTTCACCACCACCGTGTCGGCCTCGGCCAGGCCGGCGGCCACCCGGATCCAATGCGGAAAACGCCCATAGCGCCGCAGTGCCGGCACCGGCTGGCCGGTTTCAAGAATCAAAAACGGCGCGGGAGGCTTCATTCCTTCGGCGGCAGGACGGACAGGACTTCTTCGATTGTAGTCAGGCCCTGCGCCACTTTTTCCAGCCCGGTACGACGCAACGTGCGCAGGCCTTCGCCGTGCGCGGCGCGGCTGAAGCCGGCCAGGTCCATGTCGGCACGGATCAGCGTGCGCAGGCGCGGGGTCACCGGCAGCAGCTCGTACAGGCCAACGCGGCCGAGGAAGCCGGTGCGCCGGCACTCCAGGCAGCCGACCGGGGCATGCACATCCAAGGTCTCGGGCAACGCCTCGCCGGGCTCGCGCAACACCGCCCAATCGTCGTCGGACAGTACGTGCGGGCGTTTGCAATGCGGGCACAGGGTGCGGACAAGCCGTTGCGCCAGCACGCCGTTGAGGGTGGAGGCCACCAGGTAGTGCGGCACGCCGAGGTCGAGCAGGCGGGTGATGGCCGAAGGCGCGTCGTTGGTGTGCAGGGTCGACAGCACCAGGTGGCCGGTCAGCGACGCCTGCACCGCCATCTGCGCGGTCTCCAGGTCGCGGATTTCGCCGATCATGATGATGTCCGGGTCTTGCCGCAGCAGCGTGCGCACGCCCGAAGCGAAGTCCAGGTCGATGTTGGTCTGCACCTGCATCTGGTTGAACTCCGGCGAGATCATCTCGATCGGGTCTTCGACGCTGCAGACGTTGACGTCCGGCGTGGCCAGGCGCTTGAGCGTGGAGTACAGCGTGGTGGTCTTGCCCGAACCGGTCGGGCCGGTGACCAGCACGATGCCGTGCGGGCGTTCCACCAGGGCGGTCCAGCCGGCCGCCTCCTCCGGGCTGAAGCCAAGCTGGTCGACGCTCTTGAAGGCTGCATCGGGGTCGAAGATGCGCATCACGCACTTCTCGCCGAAGGCGGTGGGCATGGTCGACAAACGCATTTCGACCTCGCGCCCGCCCGGCGAGCGGGTCTTGATGCGGCCGTCCTGCGGCCGCCGGCGCTCGGCCAGGTCCATGCGCCCGAGTACCTTGATCCGGCTGACCACCGCGGTCATGACCGCCGGCGGCACCTCGAACACCTTGTGCAGCACGCCATCGATGCGGAAGCGCATGCGCCCCATGTCGCGGCGCGGCTCCAGGTGGATGTCCGAAGCGCGCTGCTCGTAGGCGTACTGCAGCAACCAATCGACGATATGCACGATGTGCTGGTCGTCGGCGTTGACATCGCCGGTGCGGCCCAGCTCCACCAGTTGTTCGAAACTCGGCAGCCCGGTATTGGAATCGCCGCCACTGCGGACATCGCCGTGGGCGCCGCGTACCGAACGGGTGACGCCGAAGAATTCCATCGTGTAGCGGTGCAGGTCCAATGGGTTGGACAGCACCACCTCGATGCGGCGGCGGGTGAGGTGCTGGACATCGGCCAGCCATTCCAGCGCCAGCGGCTCGCTGGTGGCCACCAGCACGCGCTCGGCGTTTACCGCCAGCGGCAGGATGCGGTGGCGGCGGGCATAGGCGTGCGAGACCACCCCGGTTACCGAGGCGACGTCCACCCGGGTCGGGTCGATCCGCAGGTAGCGCATGCCCACCCGCGTGGCCAGCCATTCGGTCAGCCGCTCCAGGCCGAGTTCGCCGGCCGGCAACTGGCCGGCGCGCAGCTTCAGGTTGGACAGCAACACCAGCGGATGCACTTCGCTGGCATTGCGTGCGCCGCCGGCGGAGAACTGGATGCGCTCGCGGTCGCTCGGCGCGACCATCTCGTCGGCCAACAGGGCAGCCGCGACCCGGTCGAACACCAGCCGCCCACGCGGAAGCTCCGCCCGGACCGGGGGCATCGTCGTGTCCACAGGCTGCTGCCGTTGTTCCATGGTGTTCCCCGCTGCGGAAAGCCCCGCAAGACGGCCGCTATACTAGCGCACCCCTTCGCACGGCCCTTGCCGCATGTCCAGCCATCCAGGCGCCCAACGCGTACCGATCACCTTCCAGGCTTTGATCCAGACCCTCAACCAGTACTGGGCCGAACAAGGCTGCGTGCTGATCCAGCCGCTGGACCTGGAAGTGGGCGCCGGCACCTTCCACCCGGCGACCTTCCTGCGCGCGCTCGGCCCGGAAACCTGGAATGCCGCCTACGTGCAGCCTTCGCGCCGCCCCACCGACGGCCGCTATGGCGAGAACCCCAACCGCCTGCAGCGCTACTACCAGTACCAGGTGGCGATGAAGCCCAACCCGGACAACCTGCAGGAGCTCTACCTTGGCTCGCTGAAAGCGCTCGGCATCGACCCGCTGGTGCATGACCTGCGCTTTGTCGAGGACAACTGGGAATCGCCGACCCTCGGCGCCTGGGGCCTGGGCTGGGAAGTCTGGCTCAACGGCATGGAAGTCACCCAGTTCACCTACTTCCAGCAGGCCGGCGGCCTGGAGTGCAAGCCGGTGCTGGGCGAGATCACCTACGGCCTGGAGCGGCTCTGCATGTACCTGCAGAACTGCGACAACGTCTACGACCTGGTCTGGACCTACGGGCCCGATGGCGCGCCGGTAACCTACGGCGAGGTCTACCACCAGAACGAAGTGGAACAGAGCGCCTACAACTTCGAGCACGCCGACGTGGATGAGTTGTTCCACCGCTTCGACGCCTGCGAGCGCGAAGCGCAGAAGCTGGTCGAAGTAGGCCTGCCGCTGCCGGCCTACGAACAGGTCACCAAGGCCAGCCACGCCTTCAACCTGTTGGACGCTCGCCGCGCCATCAGCGTGACCGAGCGCCAGCGCTACATCCTGCGCGTGCGCGCACTGGCCCAGGCGGTGGCGCAGGCGTATTACGCGCAGCGCGAAAAGCTCGGCTTTCCCGGCCGCAAGCACGCAACGGACCCGGCATGATCCTCATCGGCATGTACGACTCGCCGTTCGTCCGCCGCGTTGCCGTGGCCCTGGACCTGCTCGGCCTGTCGTTCGAACACCGCGATTGGTCGGTGGGCCGCGACTTCGAGCGCATCCGCCAATACAGCCCGCTCGGCCGCGTGCCGGTGCTGGTGCTGGACGATGGCGAAGTGCTGACCGAGTCCGCGGTGATCCTCGATTGGCTCGACGGCCAGGGCGGCGCGCGCGCGCTGCTGCCCTCGCACGGCGCCGACCGGCGCCAAGCCTTGCGCTTGATCGGCTACGCCACCGGCGCGGTGGAAAAGGCCCTGCAGATCGTGATGGAGCGTGTCTTCCGCCCCGAGGAGAAGCGCCACGAACCGTGGCTGCAACGCTGCCGCACGCAGATGCGCGGCGCGCTGTCGGTGCTTGAGCAGACCTGCCAGCAGGCCGGCGAGCGCGAGTGGCTGGTCGGCGCGCACTTCGGCTTGGTGGACCTCACCGTCTCCTGCTACTGCACCTATGCACGCGACGCCCTGCCGTTCGACCTCGACGAATACCCCGCCCTGGCAGCGCGCGTGGCGCGCTACGAAACGCTGCCGGTGTTGCAGAAATACTACGTGCCGTTCTTCGCGCCGCAGACCGGCGCCGCGGCGCCCGCCAAGGATTGACCGATGAGCCAAGTTTCCCCCCTGCTGATCGAACTGGGTACCGAAGAGCTGCCGGTCAAGGCGCTGCCGGGCCTGGCCCAGGCCTTCTTCGACGGCGTGCTGGCCGGGCTGGAAAAGCGCGGCGTCAGCGTAGAGCGCGGTGATGCCCGCCCGCTGTCCACGCCGCGCCGTCTGGCGGTGCTATTGCCGGCCGTGGCTATCGAACAGCCGGAGCAGCGCTCCGAAGTGCTGGGCCCGTATCTGAATGTGGCGCTTGACGCCGAAGGCCAGCCGACCAAGGCACTTCAAGGTTTCGCGGCCAAGGCGGGGGTTGAATGGAGCGCGTTGGAGCGCACCAGCGACAGCAAGGGCGAACGCTTCGTCCACCGCGCGGTGAAGCCCGGCGCACGCACCGCCGACCTGCTGCCGGAAATCCTGGCCGAGGCCGTGGCGGCGATGCCGATCCCCAAGCCGATGCGCTGGGGCGACCACGAGTACGCCTTCGCGCGGCCGGTGCATTGGCTGGTGCTGCTGTTCGGCAAGGAAGTGGTGCCGGCGCAGTTGTTCGGCCTGAACTCGGACCGCATGAGCCGCGGCCATCGCTTCATGCACGACAAGCAGGTGTGGCTGAGCCACCCCGGCGATTACGTCGAGTCGTTGCACGCGGCCAATGTCCTCGTCGATCCGGAAGAGCGCCGGCAGCGCATCGTGGCCGAAGTTAACGCGGCCGCCGCCAAGGCCGGTGGCCACGCGCGCATCAGCGACGACAACCTGGAGCAGGTGGTGAACCTGGTCGAATGGCCGTCGGCGGTGCTGTGCGGCTTCGAGCGCGAGTTCCTGGCGGTGCCGCAGGAAGCGCTGGTCGAGACGATGGAGATCAACCAGAAGTTCTTCCCCGTGCTGGATGACGGCGGCAAGCTGACCGAGAAATTCATCGGCATTGCCAACATCGAATCGCGCGATGTGGCCGAGGTCGCCAAGGGCTACGAGCGCGTCATCCGCCCGCGCTTTGCCGATGCCAAGTTCTTCTTCGACGAAGACCTCAAGCAGGGCCTGGTGGCGATGGGCGAGGGCCTGAAGGGGGTGACCTACCAGGCGCGCCTGGGCAGCGTCGCCGATAAGGTGCAGCGCGTGGCCACGCTGGCGCGCACCATCGCGCCGCACGTGGGCGCCGACCCGGTGCTGGCCGCGCGCGCCGCCGAGCTGTGCAAGAACGACCTGCAGTCGCGCATGGTCAACGAATTTCCCGAGCTGCAAGGCATCGCCGGGCGCCATTACGCCGTGGTCGGCGGTGAATCGCCCGACGTCGCCCTGGCCATCGACGAAGCCTACCGGCCGCGCTTTGCCGGCGACGACATCGCGTTGTCGCCGGTGGGCAAGGTGCTGGCGATCGCCGAGCGGCTGGACACCCTGGCGGGCGGGTTTGCCGCCGGACTGAAGCCGACCGGCAACAAGGATCCCTTCGCGTTGCGCCGCAATGCGTTGGGGTTGGCGCGCACGCTGATCGAAAGCGGTTTCGACGTCGACGTAAAGGCGCTGCTGCGCGCCGGCACCGACGCCGCGTTGCAGGCGCTGGCGGCGCACCCCGCACCCAAGGCGGCCGCAACGCCCGATGCCACCGCGCTTCCCGCCGAGATCTTCGACTTCATCCTCGAACGCCTGCGTGGCTATTACGCCGACAAGGGCGTACCGGCCACCCAGTTCAACGCCGTCGCCGCGCTGTTCGCCAGCGACGCCGGCGCCGCTGGCGGCCACGGCGCCGCGCGCGGTTCGCTCTACGACTTCGACCGCCGCATCGATGCCATCGGCGTATTCGCCGCGCTGCCCGAAGCCGAAGCCCTGGCCGCGGCCAACAAGCGCATCCGCAACATCCTGCGCAAGGCCGAGGGCGCGATCCCGGCCATGGTCGATACCTCGTTGTTGCGCGAGCCGGCCGAGGAATCCTTGGCCGAAGCGGTCGAAGGCGCCATCGGCGATACCGACGCGGCGCTGCATCGCCACGACTATGTCGCCGTGCTGGCGCGCCTGGCGCTATTGCGACCGCAGGTCGATGCGTTCTTCGACAGCGTCATGGTGAATGCCGAGGATCCCGCATTGCGCGGTAATCGCCTGGCATTGTTGCAGCGCCTGGGCGAGCGCCTGGGCAGCGTCGCGGCGATCGAGCACCTGTCCAGTTGAGTGATGGCGGACGGTGTAACGCCGTTCGTCAATTTGTAATCGGCATGCGGAACACCCCAGTCATCGCACCGTTTTAACGGCGCGATGTTCGGCTCCCGGTATATCCTCGTCCCATGCGCGTGACTGTCTCGGCCCTGCTGCTGTCGATCCTGCTTTGGGCCCTGGCCGGGGCCGCGCACGCCCGTGGCACGATCGACAAAGTAAGCATCGAAGGCCTGGACAGCGGCGACGATGCCGAGATGATCGAGAACATCGAGGTCTCGCTGTCGCTCTACCAGGCCATCGGCAAGGTGCAGGGCGAATCGCGCCTGGAATACATGCTCAACCAGGCCCAGGTCCAGGCCCGGCAGGCGTTGGAACCATTCGGCTACTACAGCCCCACCATCACCATCGACGCGCCACGCAATGGCGACAAGGTCACCATCGTGATCCACGTCGACAAGGGCCAGCCGGTGCGCGTGCGCCAGTCCCATATCGAGCTGACCGGTTGGGCCGAGGAAGACGAATACCTGCAGCGCGACGTCGCCGCGTTCCAGCCGGCCGTCGGCCAGACCTTCAATCATCCGCAATACGAGGCCAGCAAGGTTCGCATCACCCGTCGGCTAGCCGAGCGCGGCTACTTCGATGCCGACTTCATCCGCCGCCGGGTCGAGGTCACCCGCGCCGATTTCGCCGCCGACATCGACCTGGCCTGGGACAGCGGGCGCCGCTACGACATGGGCCCGGTGCGCTTCGAGTACGAATACTTCCAGCCCGGGCTGTTCGACCCGTTGGTGTATTGGGATGAAGGCAGCTACTTCCACGAAGGCAAGCTCGACCGCCTGCGCGAGTCGCTCAACAAGCTTGGCTACTTCAACACCATCGATATCCAGCCCAAGCCCGAGGAAGCCGATGCCGAGGGCCGCGTGCCGATCGACGTGCGGCTGGAGCTGGCCAAGCGCACCGTCTACACCGCCGGCCTGAGCTACGGCAGCGAGAGCGGCCCGGGTGTGCGCGGCGGGCTCGAGCGCCGTTACGTCAACTCGCGCGGCCACAAGATGGACACCCAGCTGGACTTCGCGCAGAAGCGCAAGAGCCTGACCACCGCCTACCGCATCCCCGCCTTCAGCTGGCTCGACGGCTGGTATTCGTTGACGGCCGGCTACTACGACGAGCAGACCGACTACATCGACCTGCGCAACGTCAAGCTCAGCGCCAGCCGCAGCGGCGAGATCAACGACCGCTGGAGCGCCATCGCCTCGATCAACGCGCTGCGCGAGCGTTGGCGCTACAGCAGCAACGACCAACCCGACCCGTTCTACCAGTACGCGACCTTCCTCTATCCGCAGCTGCAGGCGATCTATTCCGGCGTCGACGACCGCATCTTCCCGCGCCGCGGCATTGCCGCGCGCAGCTTCGTGCGCGGCGGCATCGAAGGCGTCGGTTCGGAGACCAGCTTCGCCCAGGCGTATGCGCAGGTGTTCTGTTTCGTGGGCGTTGGCGATACCGATCGCTTGATCCTGCGCGGCGAAGCTGGCACCACCTGGACCGGCGACCTGGTTGCGATGCCGCCGAGCCTGCGGTTCTTCGCAGGCGGCGACAACAGCATCCGCGGCTACGCTTTTCGCGAAGTGGGCCCGCGCACGCCGCCGCCGGACAAATACGCATTGGGCGCCAAGCACGTGCTCACCGGCAGCGTCGAGTACGAGCGCTATTTCAAGGGCGGCCCGTGGGGTGCGGCGGTATTCGTCGATAGCGGTAGCGCCTTCGACGATCGTCCCGATTTCCACACCGGCGTGGGCGTGGGCCTGCGCTGGAAATCGCCGATCGGGCCGGTGCGCGTGGACGTGGCGCACGGCTTGAAGGATCCGGATTCGCAGTTCCAGCTGTACATCAACATCGGGGCCAATCTGTGAGCGCGCCTGTACCGCCGCCGCGTCCGCGTTTCTATCGGCGCCGTCGCTTCTGGGTCGGTTCCGGAGTGGGTGTGCTCGCGCTGGCCCTGGTGGCGCTGCTGGCGGTGTACTGGCTGCTGCAGACGGTGGCGGGGCGCAATGTGCTGCTCGCCCAAGTGGTGGCGCGCCTGCCGGCTGGCGCCACGTTCACCTGGAAGGAAGTGGACGGTCCGCTGGCCGGGCCATTGACGCTGCGCGGTGTCGATTTCCGTTACCAGGATTACCGATTCACCGCGGACCGCGTGCATCTCGACGCGGCCTTGCGCCCGCTGCTGGGCCGCAAGCTGCAACTGGATGCGCTGGAGGTCAGCGGCGCTACGCTCAACCTGGCCAAGAGCGAGGAGCCGTTCGAGCTGCCGCGCTGGCCCGACTCGCTGCCGCACATCGAGATGCCGCTGGCGATCCAGGCCGACACCATCGTGGTCGATTCGCTGCGCGTAACCCAGTTGGGCGAGCCGCTGATCGACGTGCGCCGTGTCCGTGGCGGGCTGGACCTGGCCAACGGCGAACTGCGTACGCGCCGGCTGCAAGTGGATACTGACCGCGGCAACTTCGGCCTCAACGGCGACTACGTCCCGCGCGAGGACTACAAGACCAACTTCACCGCTACCGCCGTGCTGCCCGCACCCCGTGGCCGCACCCCGGCCAGCTTCGGGCTGGTCGCGCGCGGCGACCTGGAGAACATGGAGGTAGCCATTGCCGGACGCGCGCCGAAGCCGCTGCGCGCCAGCCTGGTTTTCACCGGCCGCGACGACCCGCGCTGGAAATTGCGTGCCGATACCGAAGCGCTCGACACCGCGCTGCTGATGGGCGCCGCCGGTGTGGCCGAGCCCGCTGCGGCCACGCCGCTGGCCTTCGATTTCAGTGCCGAAGGCAAGGGCGGCAGTGCGGCACTACAGGGCTGGGTGCGCCAGGGTGAACAAAAGATCGTGGTGCAACCTTCGCGGGTGGCGTTGAAGGACCAGGTGATCACCGCCGCGCCGTTGGTCGTCGACGCCTTCGGCGGTCAACTGAGTTTGCGTGGCACCGGCGACTTCCGCGATGCCGACAATGCGCGCTTCCGCGTGGCCGCCTACGCCCGCGACATGCGCTTCGTGCCCGCACCGGACCCCGCCACGCCGCAAGCGCAACAGGTGCCGGTGGAATTGCGCGAAGCGCGCTTTGGCCTGGCCGGCACGATGAAGCAGTGGGCGGTGTATGGACGCGCCGAGATCGCGCGCGAGCAACAGCGCGCCGAGCTGCATGTCGATGCCCGCGGCGATGAGCGCCATGCGCAGTTGCGCGAAGTGCGTGCGACCACGCCCGGCGGCGCGCTCGACCTCAGCGGCGAGGTTGCCTGGCAACCGACGCTGTCGTGGGACGTGGCCGCGCGCCTGTCGCAGTTCGACCCGGGCTACTTTGCGCCGGGCTGGGATGGCCGGTTGTCCGGGCAAATTGCCTCGAAGGGCCGGCAGTTGCCGCCGGCTGCCAATGGCACGCCCGGCGCGTACCAGGCAACCGCGGAAATTACCGCACTGCGTGGCCAGCTGCGTCAGCGCGCCATCGACGCACGCGGCCGCTTTGCGCTGGAAGGCAACCAGGGCGAAGGCGACTTGACCCTGGCCGTGGGCAACAGCCGCCTCAGCGCGCGCGGCCGCGTGGGTGACCGCCTCGACGTCACCGCGCAGCTACAGCCCTTGCAGCTGGACGATCTGCTCCCCGGCGCCACCGGCAGCGTGCGCGGCACGCTCCAGCTCGGCGGCCGCCGCGACGCGCCCGACATCACCGCCGACCTCGCCGGTACCGGCTTGCGCTGGAACGACTACGCCGCGGACAGCCTTTCGCTGCGCGGCCGGCTACCGTGGCGCGGCAGCGCCGGCAGCCTGACCTTGCAGGGCACCGCCGTCACCGCCGGCATGGTGCTGGACAGCGTGCAGGTGCAGGCTCAGGGCGCGGTGGAAAACCTGCGCCTGCAGGCCGAGGTGCGCAACGAGATGGCGCAGCTGGCCCTGCAGGGTGGCGTGCGACGCAATGGCGCGCGCTGGCAGGGCGAGCTGGCTGCGCTGCGGATCACCCCGGCCAAGGGCAACGCCTGGGCGTTGCGCCAGCCGGCGCAGTTCAACGTCAACGGCGCCGCCTTCAGCGTCAGCGACGCCTGCCTGGCCGCGGTCGGCGCGGGGGGCGCGTTGTGCGTACAGGCCAACTGGCCGCGCGATGGCGTCACCGTCCATAGCGAGGCATTGCCGCTGAGCCTGATCCAACCGTGGCTGCCGCCGAACGAGGGTCGCCAGGTGCACCTGCGCGGTGAGCTCACGGTGGACGGCACGTTCCGCCCGCGTGGCAATGCCTGGGAAGGCAACTTCAAGGTCGCCTCGCTCGAAGGCGGCATCCGCCTGGGCGACAACAGCCGCGGCGAAGTGGTGCGCTACGACCACTTCAGCCTCAACGGCGACTTCAACCCGCAGAAGATCCAGGGTTACCTGGGCATCGGCTTCCAGGGCAACGGCTTCGTCGACGCACGCTTCACTACCGGCTGGGACAGCTACGCCCCGCTCAACGGCGAGCTGTACCTCAACATGTCGCGCCTCACCTGGCTGCAGCTGTTCGTCGCCGACCTGGTGCAGCCCAAGGGCCAGGTGGAAGGCCATGTCAGCCTGCGCGGCACCCGTGCCCAGCCGCAGCTGGGCGGCGAGGCGACATTGAAGGACTTCACCGGCGAATATCCTTCGATGGGCCTCACCCTCACCGATGGCCAGGGCCGTTTCAGCGCGCAGCCCGACGGTTCGGCACGCATCGTTGCCCAGGTGAAGTCGGGCGAGGGCAGCCTCAACGTCGATGGCGACCTGTCCTGGTACGGCGAGCGCACGCCGCTGAAGCTCAATATCCGCGGTGAGCGCGTGCTGCTCTACAACACGCCGGAACTTCGCATCGTCGCCAACCCCGACCTGCAGTTCGGCATCGTCGACAAGACCATGCAGCTGCGCGGCCAGGTCACCGTGCCGGAAGCCGACATCGACCTGGAGCGGCTCGACCGTGGCGCGTCGGTTTCCGAGGACGTGGTGGTGCTCGACCCGATCGACCCGGAAGAGACCCCGGCCTCGCCGCTGGACATGGACCTGGCGCTGATTCTGGGCGACAACGTGCACATGGCCGGGTTTGGCCTGAAAGGCGCGCTGAGCGGTCGTCTGCAAGTGCGCGCACGTCCTGGCCGCGAGATGACGGCCAATGGCGGCCTGGATGTCAGCGGCCGCTACAAGGCCTACGGCCAGGACCTGACCATCACCCGCGGCCAGCTTACCTGGAGCAACAACATCGTCTCCGACCCGCGCATCAACATCCGTGCCGAGCGCCGCATTGGCGATGTCACCGCCGGCATCGACGTCAGCGGCCGCGCCGAATCGCCGCGCGCCGATGTTTGGGCCAGCCCCTCGATGTCGCAATCCGAAGCGCTGTCCTACCTGGTACTTGGCCGCGGCCTGGCCAGCGCCAGCGGCAGCGAAGCGCAGCAGGTGACCGCTGCCTCGGCGGCGTTGTCGGCCGGTAGCGGCCTGATTGCCTCGCAGCTCGGCGCCAAGCTCGGGCTGGACGAAGCCGGCGTGAGCCAGTCCGGCACGCTGGGCTCGGTGGTCGGCTTCGGCAAATACCTCTCGCCGCGCTTCTATGTCGGCTACGGTGTGGCGCTGGTAGGCGGCAGCTCGGTCATCACCTTGAAGTACCTGCTCACACGCGGCTTCGACGTGGAAGTCGAGTCCAGCACGATCGAGACCAAGGGCTCGGTGAACTGGCGCAAAGAGAAGTAGCGGGTAATGCGCAAAGGCTTGCTACTCAAAGAGCCTTGGATCGAGCGCCAGCTCATCAGCAGAGCGCAGGACGATTTCGCCGAATCGCGAATGTGCGGGGTTGATGAGGATATTGAACTCGCCACGCGCCACCGCACTAGGCACCCGAATCGCGAGGTGCCGGCCCTCTCGCACGAACGCGTCGCCAACGGCACGCACCGCATCGTCGTAAGGCAACTGGCGCCATCCATCCGGCCACTGGTCTTGGGGCAGCTCGTGGATCGCATCGTCCGGCAGGTCGTAGGTGAGCAGTCGCCGGCCTTCCGGCACATCCTCACGGTTGACGTGAACCAGGATCTCCAACATTGCCAGCGACACCGATGTGGCCACATAGGCGAGGCGTACGCCGACGCTGTTCCAACGACCGGGAGCGACTGCAGAACCATTGCCGAGCAGAGCGGTGGCAATGTACTCGGGCTTGCTGATCCGATAGACCAGCATCAGGCGAAATCACCGTGATCTATTCGCACCAGCTCGTACTCCACATCACGGGCGCCGGCATCCGTGGCCAAGAGGTCCAACGGCTTGGCACCCAGGATGCGACTTACGCCCGATAGCCAACGACTGGCCTTTTCTCCATTGCCAAACACCCGCTCGGCTTCACGCGCGATACGCGCAATACGAAGCACCCGATCAGACTCGCTTTCAGTCAGCGGCTCCTGCTTGGCCTGGCGGCGCTGGAACGTGCGCGCCGAAATGTCGGAGATCTGCAGCACAACCTCCGGCGCTACAAGCAATTTGGCGGCCAACCGGCCCACGGCGCGGCTCGGCAACTGTGGAGAACGCGTCTTCCTTTCCACGACTGACGTCCTTTGATGCGCTGGAATGGATCGACCCGCAGCGGCTTGGCGCTTGGATGCCACCGGGCTGCGCGCGGAAACCACGCCCTTCTTCGGCGTCTCACCCAAGTAGATAAGAACCTTATCGACCGTCTCGCTCATGAGCTTGTCCTCTGCCATCTGGCGTCTATTATGCGCCAGATGGCGAATCAAGGTCAGGCAGACCATGCCTCGTTGCCCGCTAGTCAGGGACAGCGCGGTATCAGTTTGATTTTTCAAAGAAATTTCGCAACTGGTCATGGAGTTGGGCGTGCGCCAGCACTGGCAGCGGACATCCGGTCCTACGACTTCACGCAGCCGTGCGCCGTCACAAAGCAACCCGTACCGTCGTTTCCAGCAGGGTAGCCACCCTCAAGCCATGTCTCTTCTGCTTTCCACGAGTGGTCCTGCAGGACCCAGACCGGCGTAAACAGCATGAGGGTGTACGACGGGGGCGAGGCCGATTCCAACCACGTGCCCCCTCTGGCGCTCACCCAGCCGAGCAGCTTGATGCCTGCAGCGGAATACCCCCAAACGGGCCCTCCTGAATCGCTTGGGCTGACGATACCCGCCAGGTTCTCGACCCCGCATTGCGACTCGGTTCGAAAGCAATCGAACGCGACAGTGCCGCACCGATACCCACCGGCCACATCACGGATCGTGGTTGCGCCGTTGTGGCAGACCTGCATGCCGGCCTTGATGTCTGTGGTTACCTCGGTCGCGTGCGCTACGTCCGTAATGTAGGCGTCCTGCCACGCCCTCGACACCATGATCCGAGGTGCAATGGCCTTGGTTCCCGTGGCAATCAAACCGATATCCACATTCTGCGCGGTGGTATGACGCAGGAGCACATCACTCGATACGCGCCCGATTGCCGCCGCGGCAACGGCCCGCTAAGGTCGCAGGCTGCCTTTCCCGGAACCGACTCATGCCGCTTCGCACGCCCCTGTCCGCCTCGCTGGCCCTTGGCCTGGCGCTGTCCGCCACCGCCCGCGCAGATGAGGGCATGTGGATGCCCACGCAGTTGCCCGCCCTGGCCAAGCCCTTGCGCGAGGCAGGCTTCAAGGGTGATCCCAAGGATCTGGCCGATGTCACCCGGGCGCCACTGAGCGCGGTGGTGAAGGTTGGTGGCGGCACCGGTTCGTTCGTCTCCGGCGACGGCCTGCTGCTCACCAACCACCACGTCGCGATGGGGGTGATCCAGTACAACAGCTCGCCGGAGCACAACTTCATCGACGAAGGCTTCATCGCCGCCGGCCGCGCCGACGAGCGCGCGGCCAATCCGGATTTCCGGGTGCTGGTCACTGTCGGTTTCGACAAGGTCACCGACGAGGTGTTGAAGCAGGCCCGTGGCAAGCAGGGCCGGGCCTACTACGAGGCGGTGGATGCGGCGAGCAAGCGCGTCGTGGCCGAGTGCGAGCGCGAGGGCAACGTGCGTTGCAGCGTCGCCAACATGTACTACGGCACCGATTTCTATCGCATCCGCCAGTTGGAATTGCGCGATGTCCGTCTGGTTTACGCACCCCCACGCGCCATCGGCAACTACGGCGATGAGATCGACAACTTCATGTGGCCGCGCCATACCGGCGACTTCACCCTGCTGCGCGCCTACGTCGGCAAGGACGGCAAGCCGGCCGACTACAGCCCGGACAACGTTCCCTACCACCCGCCGGCGCATCTGCAGATGGCCAGGGACGGGCTGAAAGCGGGCGACTTCGCCATGCTCGCCGGCTACCCCGGCGTGACCTATCGGCACCGCACCGCGGCCGAGTTCGGCGAGCAGGTCGAGCACGTGCTGCCGGGGCGGGTAAGCGTCATGGACGACCTTATTGGCGTGATCGAGGCGGCCGGCAAGGGCGATGCCCAGGCCAGGACGCGCTACGCCTCGCAGCTGCAATCGCTGAAGAACAACCGCAAGCGCGCCGCCGGCGAACTCGAAGGCTTGCGCCGGAGCGACGCGGTCCGCCTGCGCGCGCAAGACGAACGCGGCATGCTTGCCGCCACCGGCGCCGACGACGTTCGCGAAATCGCCGAACTGCAAGCCACCCTCGCCGCGGGCGCAGCCCTGGGCGAGCGTGATTTGCTGTTGGGCCTGCTTTCCAGCCAGACCCAGGTGATGCGGTCAGCGCTATTGCTGGAACGGTTGCGAACGGAATCGCTCAAGCCCGACGCCGAGCGCGAGACCGGTTACCAGCAGCGCGACCAGGCCATGATCGAAGGCGTGCTCAAGCAGGTCCAGCGCCGCTACGACCCGGCGGTGGAGAAGGCGCTGCTCACTGCCTTGCTGTCGCGCTACCAGCAGCTGCCGCAGGAGCAGCGCGTACCGGAGTTCGATGCGGCTTTCGGCCGTACCCCGGCGCAATTGCAGCAAGCCTTGGACAAACTCTACGCCAGCACGCGCCTGGGCGAGGAAGCCGAACGCTTGTCGCGTTTCGCCGCCGCCCGCAGTGGCCAAGCGCTGGCCGACGACCCGTTGATCGTGCTCGCGCGCCAGCTCACTCCGGCGCAACTTCGCCTGGAGGATCAGCGCAAGGCGCGCGAAGGCGAGCAACTGCGGCTGCGCCCCGCCTACATGCGTGCCTTGGTTGCCTGGCGCGAGCGGCAGGGCCGTGCGGTGTACCCGGATGCCAACAGCAGCCTGCGCATCAGCTACGGTCGGGTCGAGCCGCTGGCCCCGCGCGATGCGCTCAGCTTTGCACCAGTCACCACGGTGGCCGGCATCGTCGAAAAGAACACCGGGCAGGTTCCATTCGATGCGCCCAAGCCCCTGCTCGACGCCATTGCCAAGGGCGACTTCGGTGATACGGCAGATCCCGCATTGAAGACGCAGACGGTGAACTTCCTCACCAACCTGGACACCACCGGTGGCAATTCCGGCTCGCCAGTGCTCAATGCACGCGGTGAGCTGGTCGGCCTCAACTTCGACAGCAACTGGGAAGCCGTCAGTGCCAGCTGGTGGTACGACCCGCGCTTCAAGCGTGCCATCCACGTCGACATGCGCTACCTGCGCTGGCTGCTGGCCAAGGTGTACCCGGCCCCTGCGTTGCTCGAAGAAATGGGCGTGCCGGCCAAGCGCTGACCGGGTGCAGGATCCTGAGAAGGACGTGACACCCAGGAAGCCTCCCCGTTAGCGGTCCAACCCTGCAATCGCCGCTGCCACCACCTGTGGCAGCGGCGCGTCCACATTCACCGCCACCACGTCCGGCTCATCGGTCGGCGGTTGTAGCGCTTCGAATTGGCTGGCCAGCAGCGCCGGCGGCATGAAGTGGCCGGCACGCTGCCCCAGCCGTGCGGCGATGACGGCCGGATCGGCGTGGAGGAACACGAAGCGCATCGGCACGCCACTGGCGCGCAGGCGCTGCCGGTGTGCGCTGCGCAAGCCGGAGAACGCCAGCACCACCGATTCGCCGCGCCCCACGTAGCCACGCAGCGCCTCGGCCAGCACATCCACCCAGGGCTCGCGCTGTAGATCGGTCAGCGGCACGCCGCTGGCCATTTGCGCCTTGGCCTCGGTGGTGTGGAAATCGTCGGCGTCCAGCAAGGCGAAGCCGTAATGCTCGGCCAGGGCCTGCGCCACCGTGCTCTTGCCGCTGCCGGACACGCCCATCACCACGATCGCCAGGGCAGTGGAGTGTGAAGTTGCGACAGTGGTCATGGTGGCCCGTTATAGGTGCAGATCAATTCTTCATGCGGCGGCCACGCGGCGCGCCGATGGTGTAGCGTCGGCATCCTCGCACGCCTCGCCTCGTTCCGCACCCTGGGCCCGACCATGCCGCCAGCGCCAAGAACCGCCCCTCCGACCACGCCCCCGTTGCGCGAAAAGGCCAGTTACGCGCTCGGCGATTTCGGCCTCAATCTGTACTGGTCGAGTATCTCGGCCTTCCTGCTGATCTTCTACACCGACGTGATGCTGTTGCCGGCCGCCGCCGTCGGCACGCTCATCCTGGTGACCAAGATCGGCGATGCCATCGCCGATCCCCTGATGGGCATGCTCGCCGACCGCACCCGCACCCGCTGGGGCCACTTCCGGCCGTGGCTGCTGTGGGGCGCGCTGCCCCTGGCAGCCACCGGCGTGCTCGCCTTTACCGTGCCGCCGCTGGGCGCGGACATGCGCTTGTTGTGGGCCTACGTCACTTTCTCGCTGATGATGCTGGCCTACACCGTGGTCAGCATTCCGTACTCGGCGCTGTCCGGTGTGATTACCGCCGATGGCCAGCAACGCACGGTGTTGGTGAGCATGCGCTTCATCGCCGCCTTTGCCGGCACCACCTTCGTCAACTACGCCACGCTCGACCTGGTTGGCGCGCTTGGCCAGGGCGACGCTGCTACTGGTTGGCAGCGCACCTTGATGGTGTACGGCGCCCTTGCCGCGGTGCTGTTCGCCAGCGTGTTCTTCGGCGTGCGCGAGCGCGTGGTGCCGTCGCCTTCGCAGCGCACGCCCTGGCGTCAGGACATCGCCGACCTGGCGCACAACCGGCCGTGGCTGGTGTTGTTCGTGCTCGCGCTGGTGATCATGATCACCATCGTGATGCGCGCCGGCGCCGGCGTGTACTACTTCAAGTACTACCTGGGCCGGCCCGACCTTACCGGCTGGTTCCTGGGCAGCTATTCGGTGGCATTGGCGCTGGGCGCGGCGGCTACCCCGCTGCTTACGCGCTGGTTCGACCGCCGCCGCTTGATGATCGGCCTGATGTGCACGGTGGGCGTGCTGAGCGCGGCGATGTACTTCGTGCCGCCGGGCGGCCTGGTCGCCGCGTTCGCGCTCAATATCCTGGTGGGCCTGGCGCTGGGGCCGAAGTCGCCGCTGGCCTTCGCCATGTACGCCGACACCGCCGACTACACCGAATGGCGCACCGGCCGCCGTGCCACCGCGCTGACCTTCGCCGCGGCCACGTTCTCGCAGAAGCTCGGCGGCGCGATTGCTTCTGCCGCCATCGCCTGGGTGCTGGCAGGCATGGGCTACGTCGCCAACCAGTCGCAGAGCCAGGCATCGCAGCAGGGCATCGTCCTGCTGATGACGGTCATCCCGGGCATGGTCGCGCTGCTGGCGGCGTGGACCATGCGCTTCTATCCCCTCACCGACGCCAGCCTGGCCGAGATCCAGCGGGCCCTGGCGGAACGTCGCGCCTCCTCCGATCCTTCGACATGACCCCGCACACCGCTACCGACGACCTTTCCGACCTGCTTGGCCCCAGCGCAGAGGGCGAGCGTTATGTATTGCGCAGCCCCACAGCCATGCCCAATGCCGGCGCATTCCTGTGGAATCGCCGGATGATGGTGCAACTGACTTGCCGCGGCTACGCCACCGCGCAGTTCATGCAGCCCGAGCCGGCCAAGTACGCGCACGCGCCGAACCTGGAAGCGCGCACCTTCATGCAGCCGGAACAGCCGTACTACGCGCATCATCCGGGCCGCTTCTTCTACCTCAAGGACGAGGACAGCGGTGCGCTGTACTCGGCGCCGTATGAACCCGTGCGGGCGACGCCGGAACGTTTCGAGTTCTCAGTCGGCAAGCAGGACATCGCCTGGGAAATCGAATTCGATGGCATCGTGCTGGAGCTGCAGTTGCAGCTGCCGGAGGACACGGCCCTGGAGCTGTGGACCTGCCGGGTGCGCAACCAATCGGGACGCACGCGGCGGCTTTCGCTGTATCCGTACTTCCCGGTTGGCTACATGTCGTGGATGAACCAGTCCGGCGAGTATCGCGCCGACCTCGGTGGCATCGTCTGCCGCAGCGTGACCCCCTACCAGAAGGTCGCCGACTACTGGCGCCAGCGCGACTTCAAGGACTGCACCTTCCTGTTGCACGAGCAGCCGGTGGTGGGTTGGGAGGCCCGGCAATCGGCGTTCGAAGGCGAGGGCGGGCTGCATGCGCCCTCCGCCCTGGCCGGCGAGCGGCTGGGCGATAGCGACGCGCGCTACGAAACGCCCACCGCGGTTTTGCAGCAACGGCTGGAGCTGGCGCCGGAAGCGTCGGCGACGCATCGCTATCTGTTCGGCCCGGCGCGTGATGAGGCGGAAATCGCCGAACTGCGTGCGCGTTATCTGTCCGCCGCCGGCTTCGACGAAGCAGCGCGGGCGTATGCCGCGCACCTGGCAACCGGGCGCGGTTGCCTGGAAGTGGAAACCCCCGATGCGGCGTTCGACAACCTGGTCAACCACTGGCTGCCGCGGCAGGTGTTCTACCATGGCGATGTCAATCGCCTGACCACCGATCCGCAGACCCGCAACTTCCTGCAGGACCACCTCGGCATGGCCTACCTGTCGCCGCAGGTGGCGCGGGCATCGCTGCTGCACGCGCTGTCGCAGCAGGAAGCCAGCGGCGCCATGCCCGACGGCATCTTGCTCGACGAGCAGGCCGAGTTGAAATACATCAACCAGGTACCGCATACCGACCACTGCGTGTGGCTGCCGATCTTTCTCGATGCCTATCTGGGCGAGACCGGCGACGGCGGCCTGCTGGCCGAAGTCGTCGAAGATCGCAGCGGCCGCAAGCTCGACGTAGCCGCACGCCTGGACGCGGCGATGGACTGGCTGCTGCAGGCCCGTGACGCGCGCGGCCTGAGCTTCATCGCCCAGGGCGATTGGTGCGACCCGATGAACATGGTCGGTTATCGCGGCAAGGGCGTGTCCGGCTGGCTGACCCTGGCGACTGCCTATGCATTGAAGCTGTGGTCGGCCCTGTGCGCCAGCCACGGCCGCAACGATGCGGCGGCGCGCTTTGCCGAGGCGGCGGCCGCCGTGAACGCGGTCGCCAACCGCGAGTTGTGGGATGGCGACTGGTATGCACGCGGCATCACCGACGAGGGTGTGCGCTTCGGCATCGCCGACGATGCCGAAGGCCGCATCTACCTCAACCCGCAGAGCTGGGCGATGCTGGCCGGTGCCGCAGACGCGCAGCGCCAGAAACGCCTGCTGGACGCAGTGGAAGCACAGCTGCACACGCCGTACGGCCCGGTCATGTTGGCACCGCCATACATCGGCATGCGCGAGGACGTCGGGCGCCTGACCCAGAAGCATCCGGGCTCGGCCGAGAACGGCGCGGTCTACAACCACGCTGCGGCCTTCTATCTGCACAGCCTGTACGCGGTCGGCGAGAGCGACCGCGCCTGGTCGGTGCTGCGGGCGATGATCCCCGGTCCCGCGCGCGCCGATGTGCTGCAGCGCGGCCAGCTGCCGGTGTTCCTGCCGAACTACTACCGCGGCGCGTGGCGCGAGATCCCGCGCACCGCCGGGCGTTCCAGCCAGCTGTTCAATACCGGCACCGTGGCCTGGGTCTATCGCGACGTGATCGAAGGCCTGTTCGGCCTGCGCGGCGAAGGCGAGCTGCTGTTGCTGCGGCCGCAGCTGCCCTCGCACTGGCCGCAGGCACGAGTGCGGCGCCGGTTCCGCGGTGCGGAGTTCGAGGTGACCTATCGACGCGATCCAGCGGTGGCGGCGATCCAGGTGAGGGTGGATGGCGTGGCCTGCGCTGAGGCGGCCATTGGCGGAATCGAGGCGGGAAGGCGGTACGTGGTCGAAGTACTGCTGCCGGCATAACTTGCCGGCGCGGGTACACTGCCCGGGTAAACCCGCCGGAGGGGCGCGTTGATCTCGAGCTGGATCCTGTTGTCGGTCTCGGTCGGCTACGCCGCGTTGCTGTTCGCAGTGGCGTGGTGGGGCGATCGCCGCCCGCTGTATCCCGACCGCCCCTGGCTGCGGCCGGCGGTCTACAGCCTGGCGCTGGCGGTGTACTGCTCGTCGTGGACCTTCTACGGCGCGGTCGGCACGGCGGTGCGCAACGGCGTCGGCTACCTGCCGATTTACCTGGGGCCGTTGCTGTTGCTGATCTTCGGCTGGCGGATCATCGAGCGCCTGGCCTTGATCGCGCGCTCGGAGAACACGGTCTCCATCGCCGACTTCATCTCTTCGCGCTACGGCCGCTCGCGTCGGCTGGCGGCGCTGGTGGCGGTGATCGCCCTGGTCGGCATCGTTCCCTACCTGGCGCTGCAGTACAAAGCCGTGGCGATGAGCCTGGAAGTGCTCACCGGGCAGTCCAACGACGGCCGCTCCTTCCTCAGTGACCCGGCCCTGTATGTCGCCCTGTTGATGGCGCTGTTCGCGGCGTTGTTCGGCACCCGCCAGGCCGACGCCACCGAGCACCACCACGGCATGATGCTGGCGATCGCGCTGGAATCGGTGATCAAGCTGGTGGCGATGCTGGCGGTGGGGTTGTTCGCCTGGTCCTGGCTCGGCGACCACCAGCTGCGCATCGTCGACTCGGCGCGCATGTTGTTCGAGCACACGCCTTCGGCCGGCTTCGTCTCGCAGACCATCCTCAGCTTCCTGGCCATCGTCTGCCTGCCACGGCAATTCCATGTCGCAGTGGTCGAATGCGGCGATGTCGGCGACATCCGTCGCGCGCGCTGGCTGTTCGGCGGCTACCTGGTGCTGATCTCGGCCATGGTCGTACCGATCGCCTCGGCCGGCGTGGCCTTGTTCGGTGGCGGCGGCCAGCTCGCCGACGACAGCATGGTGTTGGCCCTGCCCTTGGCCGAGGGCAACACGGTGCTGGCGCTGGTGGCGTATGTCGGCGGATTCTCCGCCGCCACCGGCATGGTGATCGTGGCTTCGATCGCGCTGGCCACCATGGTCAGCAACGACCTGGTCATGCCGGTACTGTTGCGGCGCTCGCGCGGCCACGCGGTGGCGGCGGCTGGACGGGTGCTGTGGATACGGCGCGTGGCGATCCTGCTGCTGGCGCTGGTCGCCTACAGCTACTACCGCAGCAGCAGCGACGACAGCACGCTGGCCTCGTATGGCCTGATGGCCTTTGCCGCGGTCGCGCAGTTCGCACCCGGCGTGCTCGGTGGGCTGTATTGGCGCGGTGCCAGCCGCAAGGGCGTGGAGGCCGGCATGTTGCTCGGCTTCGCCACCTGGATCTACACGCTGCTATTGCCGGCGATGACGATGGCCGGCGGCTTCGACACTGGCTGGCTGCTCAACGGGCCGTTCGGGATTTCCTGGCTGCGGCCGCAGCAGCTGTTCGGCATGAGCGGCTGGGACTCGCTGGCGCATGGCACGTTCTGGTCGCTGCTGGCAAATGTGGGCGCGCTGATGGTGGTGTCGGCACGCTGGCGCCCGGGCGTGGACGAGCGCCTGCGCGCGGCGCCATTCCTGGACCCTTATTCCCAGCGCCCGGCGGTGGCCGGCGCCTGGCCCGGGCACGTGCATGTCTCCGACCTGCTGACCCTGGCCGAGCGCGTGGTTGGCGAACGCCACGCCCATCGCGCCTTCGTCGAGCAGGCCAACGCGCTGGGCCGCGAGCTGCAATCCAACGCCGTCGCCGACCGTGCCTGGGTCCAGTTCACCGAGCGCTTGCTGGCGGCCTCGATTGGTGCGGCTTCCGCGCGCCTGGTCCTGACCAGCCTGCTACGGGGCTCAGGCATGGAACTGGGCGAGGTCGTGGCGGTGCTCGACGAGGCCGGCCAGGAGCTGCGCTTCAATCGCGAAATCCTCTCCACCACCTTGGAGAACATCAGCGCCGCGGTCAGCGTGGTCGATCCGGAAATGCGCCTGACCGCCTGGAATCGCCGCTACCAGGAGTTGTTCGGCTATCCCGACGGCATGCTCTATGTCGGTCGCCCGGTCGCCGACCTGATCCGCTACAACGCCGAACGCGGGGAGCTTGGCGAGGGCGATACCGAAGACCAGATCGAACGCCGCATCCGCCATATGCGTGCCGGCTCGCCGCATGTGTTCGAGCGTACCCGCAGCGATGGCAAGGTCGTCGAGATGCGCGGGCAGGCGCTGCCGGGCGGCGGCTATGTCACCAGCTACAACGACATCACCGACTACAAGCGTGCCGAGAAGGCCTTGCTCGAAGCCAACGAGACCCTGGAGCAGCGCGTGGCCGAGCGCTCGCACGAGGCCGAAGTGGCGCAGCAGTCCAAGACCCGCTTCCTCGCTGCGATCAGCCACGACGTGCTGCAACCGCTCAATGCCGCGCGGCTGTTCGCCTCGGCCTTGCGTGACAGCGCGCAGAACAGCGAGGAGCAGCGTCATCTGGCCGAGCGCGTGGATGCCTCGCTGCGCGCGGCCGAGGAATTACTCGATGGCCTGCTCGATGTGTCGCGGCTGGATGCCGGCGGGTTGCGGCCGACCATCGAGGACTTCGATGCCGGCGTGCTGATCGCCGAACTGGCTGCCCAGTACGCGCCGGTCGCCGCCAGCCGCGGTTTGCGCTTGCAGGTGCATGCGCGGCAGATCTGGGTGCGCAGCGACCGCCGCTTGTTGCGCCGGGTGATGCAGAACTTCATCGCCAACGCGCTGCGCTATACCCGACAGGGACGGATCATCCTGGGCATGCGCCCGCGCGGCGCCCAGGTGGAATTGCAGGTGTGGGATACGGGCCCGGGCATTCCCGAGCACCACATGCGGCAGATCTTCAACGAGTTCCACCGCTACCAGCAGCCGTTCGATTGGGGCGAGCAGGGCCTGGGCCTGGGCCTGTCGATCTGCCAGCGCATCTCGCGCCTGCTGTTGCACGAACTCAATGCGCGCAGCGAAGTGGGCAAGGGCAGCATGTTCTCGATCCAGCTGCCACGCGTGGCCGCCGGCCAGCCAGCGCGCGCGCCGGCCAACAATCGATCCCGTGCCGCCACGCGCGATGATTCCCTGGCCGGGCTGCGCGTGCTGTGCGTGGACAACGACCAGGAAATCCTAGACGGCATGCGCGCGTTGCTCGGGCGCTGGCAAGTGGAGGTGATCACCGCGGCCACGGTGGACGAAGCGCTGGCGAAAATGGCGCTGCAGCCGGACGTGATGCTGGTTGATTACCACCTGCACGACCGCCTGGACGGACTGGATACGCTCGACGCGCTGCAGGCAATCGCCAGCTCGCCGCTGCCAGGCGCCTTGCTGACTGCCGACGGCCGCGACGAGCTCAAGCAGCTCACGCGGACGCGCGGCTATCGCTTGTTGACCAAGCCGGTGAAACCGGCCTCTTTGCGCGCCTTCCTCAGCGCGCTGCACGAGCAAGCCCGCAGCAGCGCGTCCTAGCGCCGGACTTACGCGGCGCCGTTGAGGTGTTCGAACAGGATGGTCGCGCCGACCAGCACCAGGATCACGCCACCGATGATTTCCGCGCGCTTGCCGGCGAACGCGCCGAGCGCGCGGCCCAGCATGATGCCGAGGGTGACCATCGTCAGTGTGCACAGGCCGATGACGGCGGCGACCACGCCGATACGCACATCCAGGAACGCCAGGCCCACGCCGATGGCCATCGCATCGATGCTGGTGGCCAAGCCGGTGGTGGCCAATGACCAGAAGCGGCCGTGGCGCTCGCCATTTGCCGCGACCTGCTCCGGCGCTTCGGGTTGTGGTCGAAGGCCGGCGATGATCATGTGGGTGCCTAGCGCGCCGAGCAGGCCAAACGCGATCCAATGGTCGAACGACTCGACATACGAAGAAGCAGCGCGGCCGATCAGCCAGCCGATCAGCGGGGTGATGGCTTCGACGGCGCCGAAGATCAGGCCGGCGCGCAGGGCATCGGCGAAACGCGGCTTGCCCATGGCCGCGCCCTTGCCGATGGCAGCGGCGAAAGCGTCGGTGGACATGGCCAGGCCAATGAGCAGGATCGAGAGGAACGACATGCAAGGCTTCGGGTCGGGCACGACGACAACGGCTTGCGCACACGCCCAACCGCTGTTGTGCGCGCAGACCGCTGGTCTCGCCAACCATCAATGGCTGCCGGCGCCACGGCGCAATGGCCGAGTATGTTGACGCGGGCGCTTCCGCACGGAAGCAGGCTACTCCCCAAGGGGACGCGCAGTTTACAGGTCGATCGCGGGTTTGGGCGGCCGGCGGCGAAATGCGCAGGCCGGCCTGATCTTCTTAGCCAGGGCTAATCCGGCTCACTCTTCTTCTGGCGGCAACACGATCCCGTCGGCATCGATCGCCAGCTTGCCCGCCATCAACACTGCCTGGGTGCGGTTGGTGACGCCCAGCTTGCGCAGGATCGCGGTGACGTGCGCCTTGATCGTCGCTTCCGATACACCCAGGTCATAGGCGATCTGCTTGTTCAACAGCCCCGACCCGAGCATCTGCAACACGCGGAACTGCTGTGGGGTCAACTCGCGCAGGCGCTGGCCGACCTCGCGCTCCTCGCGATCGGTGGGCGGCAGGTGCTGGGCCTCGGCGGGAATCCAGCGTTCGCCATCGAGCACGGTCGACAATGCCTGGCCGATCGTGTCCGAGTCGGCCGACTTGGGAATGAAACCGAATGCGCCATGGTCGATTGCCCGGCGCATGATCGTCGGCTCCTCGCGCGCGGACACCACCACCACCGGCAATTGCGGATGCAACGCGCGCAGGTGCACCAACGCACTGAAGCCTTGCGCGCCCGGCATGTTGAGGTCCATCAGCAGCAGGTCGGCATCGGCGTGGGCGTCGGCCAGGGTGTACAGGGCCTCGACGTTGTCGGCCTCGAACAATTGCACCCCCGGCATCACCCGCTGTACCGCGGCGCGCAAGGCTTCGCGAAACAGCGGGTGGTCGTCGGCGATCAGCAGGGTTGGCATGGGCGGCGGGTCAGCGCGTCAGGCGTTCGTTGACCAGCGAATCGACTACCGAAGGATCGGCCAGCGTGGAGGTGTCGCCCAGTTGGTCCGGCGCGTTCTCGGCGATCTTGCGCAGGATGCGGCGCATGATCTTGCCCGAGCGCGTTTTCGGCAGGCCGGGCGCCCACTGCAGGTGATCGGGCGAAGCGATCGGGCCGATCTCCTTGCGTACCCACGCCACCAGTTCCTTGTGCAGCGCTTCGCTGGGTTGTTCGCCGGCGATCAGGGTGACGTAGGCGTAGATGCCCTGGCCCTTGATGTCGTGCGGGAAGCCGACCACCGCGGCCTCGGCCACCTTCGGATGCGAGACCAGCGCGCTCTCCACCTCGGCGGTGCCGATGCGGTGGCCGGAGACGTTGATCACGTCGTCGACGCGGCCGGTGATCCAGTAGTAGCCGTCCTCGTCGCGGCGACAACCGTCGCCAGTGAAGTAGGTACCCGGGTAGGTGCGGAAATAGGTATCGATGAAGCGCTGGTGGTCGCCATAGACGGTGCGCATCTGGCCCGGCCACGAGTCGAGCAGCACCAGGTTGCCCTCGGTGGCGCCTTCCAGGCGTTCGCCATCGGCATTGACCAGGGCCGGTTGCACGCCGAAGAACGGCAGTGTCGCCGAACCGGGCTTGAGATCGGTGGCGCCGGGCAAGGGCGAGATCAGGATGCCGCCGGTCTCGGTCTGCCACCAGGTGTCCACCACCGGGCAGCGCGCATCGCCGACGACTTCGTAGTACCAGCGCCAGGCCTCGGGATTGATCGGCTCGCCGACGCTGCCGAGCAGGCGCAGCGACTTGCGCGAGGTCCGCTTCACCGGCTCCTCGCCTTCGCGCATCAGCGCGCGGATGGCGGTGGGCGCGGTGTAGAAAATCGTGACCTGATGCTTGTCGATCACTTCCCAGAAGCGCGAAACGTTCGGGTAGTTGGGCACGCCCTCGAACATCAGCGCGGTGGCGCCGTTGGCCAGCGGCCCGTAGACGATATAGCTGTGGCCAGTCACCCAGCCGACGTCGGCGGTGCACCAGTAGATGTCGTCCTCGCGCAGGTCGAAGACCGTCTCATGGGTATAGCTGGCGAACAGCAGGTAGCCGCCGGTGGTGTGCAGCACGCCCTTCGGCTTGCCGGTGGAACCGGAGGTGTAGAGGATGAACAGCGGATCCTCTGCGTTCATGCGCTCGGGTTCGCATTCGGTCGGCTGGTTGTCCACCACGTCGTGGAACCAGCGGTCGCGCGGCGCCTGCATGTCCACCGCACCGCCGGTATGGCGTAGCACCAGCACCGTCTCCACGGTCTGCGTGCCCGGCACTTTCAACGCCGCATCGACGTTGGCCTTGAGCGGGATCTTCTTGCCGCCGCGCAGGCCTTCGTCGGAGGTGATGATGAGCTTGCTGCCGCAGTCGATCACGCGGTCGGCGATGGAATTGGGCGCAAAGCCGCCGAACACCACCGAGTGAATCGCGCCGATCCGCGCGCACGCCAGCATCGCTACCGCGGCATCGGGAATCATCGGCAAGTACAAGGTGACCCGGTCGCCCTTCTTCACCCCGAGGCTGCGCAATGCATTGCCAAGCTTGCACACGCGCTCGTACAGCTCGCGGTAGGTGACGCCGTAGGAGGGGCTGTCGGGACTATCCGGCTCGAACAACAGGGCGACCTTGTCGCCACGCGTGTCCAGGTGCCGGTCCAGGCAGTTGACGCTGGCATTGAGCTCGCCATCGTCGAACCAGCGGATGCGGAAGTCCTTGAGGTCGTAGCTGACGTCCTTGATCTTGGTCGGCTTGCGATACCAGGCCAGCCGCTCGGCGGCCTTGCCCCAGAACTGCTCGGGTTGTTCCACCGACTCGCGGTAGAGTTTTTCGTACTGGTCCTTGCGTACCCGCGCGCCAGCGGCGAAGGTCGGATCTACGGGATAAATGTCAGCCATGGCACCCTCACTTGCACTCAGCTTCTTGGATTCGGGCGGCTCCGGGCGTGAGCGCCGGGCCGAGACAGTCAGTTTGCCGCATCCCCCCTGTGCTGAGCCATGCCGCTGCCGGGGTGGGTCTTAGACCATGGTCGTAAGGCACCTGCACATCGCCCGCGCTACGACCAAAGGCGAATAGGCGGCCCCTCGCCGCTGCCGCACCCTCCGGACGAGCCGTGCCCTGTTGGGGTGCGGCCTACCATTATTCGGGAGGGAGTAATGAACATCCGCAAAGCATCACTGGTTCGCCGTCCGCTGGCGGCCGCGCTGTTCGTCGCCCTGATTGCCCCAGGCGCGGCGTGGGCGCAGACGGCGCGGGAAAAGGCACTGGAAGCGCGCGTCGAACAGCTCGAACAGCAGGTCAACTTGCTGCTGCAAGCGCAGCAACAGCAACAAGGCCAGCTGACCCAGGCGCAGACCCAGATCACCGAAGTAAAAACCGCCCAGGCCGCGGTTGCCAATCCAACACCGCCCAAGCCTGGCGCACCGGCTCCGATCCAGAAGACCGCGATCTCCGCCGGCGCCGGTCCCAACACCCGCTTCACCTATGGCGGCTTCATCAAGCTCGACGCCTCGGTCACCAGCACCAACGATGGCGACATCGCCGACGGCAGCGTCGGCCGCCTGTTCTACGTGCCCAAGACCATCCCGGTGGGCGGCGGCCACACCCGCGAGGGCGGGGCGGACACCGACATGGGCGCGCAGTTCTCGCGCTTCTGGTTCGCCACCGATACCGACCTGGATAGCGGCAACAAGCTCAAGAGCTATTTGGAGTTCGACCTGTTCGGTGGCGGCAGCACCGCCTTCACCGGCAACGAGCTGGCTACCAACACCTACGGCCTGACCGTGCGCCAGGCCTACGTGCAATGGAACAACTGGTTGGCCGGCCAGGCCTGGACCAACTTCCAGGACACCGCCGCGCTGCCGGACACGGTCGACTTCCTCGGCCCCACCGAAGGCACGGTGTTCGTGCGCCAGGCCCAGATCCGCTACACCCAGGGTCCGTGGTCGGTATCGATGGAAAACCCGGAGACGGCGATCACGCCGTACCGCGGCAACATGGGCCAGATCCAGAGCGACGACGGCGCCGTGCCGGACTTCACCTTCCGCTACAACCCGAAGGGCGACTGGGGTCACTTCTCGGTCGCCGGCCTGGTGCGCCAGCTGAAGTACCAGAACGGCCCGCTCAACGTGAACTCGGACAAGATGGGCTGGGGCCTGAGCTTGTCGGGCAAGTGGAATGTCGGCAAGAACGACGACATCCGCTACATGATCACCGGCGGCGAAGGCGTGGGACGCTACATCGGCCTGGCCCTGAACAACGACGCCGCGCTCGATGCCACCGGCGACCTCGACAACATCGGCGCAATCGCCGGCTTCGTCGGCTGGCGCCATGCGTTCTCGACCAAGTTGCGCGGCAACGTCTTCTACTCGCGCGCCGAATACGACAACCCCACCGACCTCACCGGCCTGGGCATCACCAAGTCGGCGCAATCGGCGCACATCAACCTCATCTACTCGCCGTTGCCGAAGCTGGACCTGGGCGCCGAGTACATCTGGGGCCAGCGTGAAATCGAAACTGGCGACCGCGGCGAGCTGAACCGCCTGCAGACGCACGTCAAATACACCTTCTGAGGAAGCCGGACATGTCCAGCACTACCGTCAACAACGCCCACAAGGCCGTCCTTACCGGAGGGCACAAGAAAGTCATCTTCGCCTCCAGCCTCGGCACCGTGTTCGAGTGGTACGACTTCTACCTATATGGTTCGCTCGCCGCGATCATCGCCAAGCAGTTCTTCAGCGGCGTCAACGAGACCACCGGCTTCATCTTCGCCCTGTTGGCCTTCGCCGCAGGCTTCGCGGTGCGGCCATTCGGTGCGGCGTTCTTCGGTAGCCTCGGCGACCGCATCGGCCGCAAGTACACCTTCCTGATCACGATCCTGATCATGGGTATGTCGACCTTCGTGGTCGGCATCCTGCCCAACTACGCCAGTATTGGCTTTGCCGCACCGGTGATCCTGATCATCCTGCGCCTGTTGCAGGGCTTGGCGTTGGGCGGCGAGTACGGCGGTGCGGCGACCTACGTCGCCGAACACGCGCCAGAGGGTAAGCGCGGCCTGTACACCAGCTTCATCCAGACCACCGCCACGCTCGGCCTGTTCCTGTCGCTGCTGGTGATTCTGGGCACCCGCCTGGGCCTGGGCACCGAGAAGTTCGAAGCCTGGGGCTGGCGTATTCCGTTCCTGGTGTCGATCGTGCTGCTGGGCGTGTCGGTGTGGATCCGCATGCAGCTGAGCGAGTCGCCGCTGTTCCAGCAGATGAAGTCCGAAGGCAAGGGCTCCAAGCAGCCGTTCCGCGACAGCCTCAAGGGTGGCAACCTCAAGCTGATGCTGCTGGTGCTGCTCGGTGCCACCGCCGGCCAGGCCGTGGTGTGGTACGGCGGCCAGTTCTACTCGCTGTTCTTCCTCACCCAGGCGCTGAAGGTCGACGGCACCACCGCCAACCTGCTCATCGCCGGTGCGCTGGCCCTGGCCACGCCGTTCTTCGTGGTGTTCGGCTGGTTGTCGGACAAGATAGGCCGCAAGAAGATCATCATGGCCGGCTGCCTGCTGGCCGCGCTGACCTACTTCCCGATCTTCAAGGGCATCACCCATTACGCCAACCCGGCCATCGAGGAAGCACGCACCAAGTCCCCGGCGCTGGTTGTCGCCGATCCGGATACCTGCAGCTTCCAGTTCGATCCGGCCAACGTGCGCAAGTTCACCAGTGCGTGCGACGTGGCCACCGCCGCGCTGACCAAGGCTGGCGTGCCGTATGAGATCAAGCCGGCGGCCCCCGGTTCGCTGGCGCAGATCAACGTGGGCGGGACCGAATTGCCCTCCTACGATGCCACCGGGCTGGCCAAGGACGACGCCAAGGCCAAGGCCGATGCGTTCGGCAAGGAACTGAAGGGTGCGCTGGGCGCGGCCGGTTATCCGGAAAAGGCCGACCCGGCCCGCATCAACATCCCGATGACGCTGCTGTTGCTGTGGCTGCTGGTGATCTACGTGACCATGGTCTATGGCCCGATCGCCGCCTATCTGGTGGAGCTGTTCCCGACCCGCATCCGCTACACCTCGATGTCTCTGCCGTACCACATCGGCAACGGCTGGTTCGGTGGCTTCCTGCCGGCGATCTCGTTCGGCCTGGTGGCCGGTACCGGCAATATGTACAACGGCTTGTGGTACCCGATCGGCGTGGCCGTGATGACCCTGATCATCGGCACGCTGTTCCTGCGCGAGACCAAGGACGTGGATCTCAGCAAGTAACTGTCCCCCCCTGGCCGGCGCTCGCGCCGGCTGCTTTACGCGCCGGCCTTTGGCCGGCGTTTTTTTGGAGGCGGTCGCGCCCTTGTAGGAGGGGCTTCAGCCCCGAGCTGTCGGCACCGGCCCACCCACTGCCGCGCGATATAGTCGCCCGATGACCGAAGCGACGCTCGAAACAACCCTCGCCACCCTGCGCAACGCCTGGCAACGCCAGCGGCCGTCGCTGACACAACGCCGCGCCGATCTGCAGCGCCTGCGTGCAACGCTCAAGCAGCATCTCCCGGAAATGGCCGAGGCCATCGCCGCCGACTTCGGCCATCGCTCCCGCCACGAATCGCTGCTGGCCGATGGCATGACGGTGCTCGGCGAGATCGACCATCTATTGCGGCATCTGCGCACGTGGAGCCGCCCGCGCCGCGTCGGCGCCGGTTGGCGACTGTGGCCGGCGCGCGCTGAGGTGCGGCCGACGCCGCTCGGCGTGGTCGGGGTGATCGCGCCGTGGAACTACCCGGTCAACCTGGCCCTGGTGCCGTTGGCCACCGCGATTGCCGCCGGAAACCATGTGCTGCTCAAACCTTCCGAGCACGCGCCGCGCACGGCCGCCTTCCTGCGCCGGCTCCTCGCCGAGGTGTTCCCGGCCGAGCGCGTGGCGGTGGTCGAAGGCGGCGCCGAGGTCGCTGCCGCCCTGGCCGCTTTGCCGCTCGACCATCTGCTATTCACCGGCTCGACCGCTGTCGGCCGCAAGGTCATGGCCGCCGCCGCGGCGAACCTGACGCCGCTGACGCTGGAACTGGGCGGCAAGTCGCCGGCGATCGTCTGCCCGGGCTATCCCCTGGATCGCGCCGCCGCGCGCCTGGCCAGTGGCAAGTGGTTCAACGCCGGCCAGACCTGCATTGCGCCGGACTACGTGCTGCTGCCGCAGGCCGACGCGCCCGCCCTGGTCGAAGCGCTGCGTGGCCAGGTGCGCGAACGCTATGGCGACTTCTCCGGCGAGTTGGCCGACTACACGCGCATCATCAACGCGGGCCAATACGCGCGGCTGCGCGGTTGGCTGCAGGAAGCGCGCGATCGCGGCGTGCAGATCATCGAACTGGCAACAGTCGACCCCGTGCGCGCCGACGCCGAGCGGCTGATTCCTCCGACCCTCGTCCTCGACCCGCCGGCCGACCTGGCGCTGATGCGCGAGGAAATCTTCGGGCCGATCCTGCCGGCGCTCGGTTACCGCACGCTGGACGAGGCGATCATGGGCATCGCCGCGCGCGAACGTCCGCTGGCCTTGTATCCGTTCTCGCTACAACGTGCCGAGGTCGAGCGCATCCTCGCCGGCACGGTGGCCGGCGGCGTCACCGTCAACGACACCCTGCTTCATTTCGCCGCCAATGGCTTGCCGTTCGGCGGCGTCGGCGCCAGCGGCATGGGCGCATACCACGGCCGTGCCGGCTTCGACGCGCTGAGCAAGCTGCTGCCGATCCTGTGGCAGCGCCAACGCTCGGCGACCGACCTGCTCAAGCCGCCTTACGCGCGGATTGATCGCCTGCTGCACTGGCTGCTGCGCTAGCGCGGCTCAGTCGTCCGCGGGCGGCTCCCACAGCTCGATCGGCAAGCCTTCCGGATCCTGGATGCGGGCAAAGCGCCCGGTCTCGGGGCTGTCCCATTCCGCCCGCGTTTCCACCGCGATGCCGGCCGCGCGCAGCTTGTCGAGCAGTGCATCGATCTCCTGCACGCGCAGGTTGAGCATCCACGGCCGGTCGGCGGGGAAGTAGTCGGTGTCGTGCTTGAACGGCATGAACACGGTGGGGCCTGCCTGCTGCGCCCAGGTCCAGGTATCGCCGACCGGGCCGATGCCGAGGTGTTGGCCATACCAGGCCTGCAATGCCTCCGGGTTGCGCGCCCGGAAAAACAAACCGCCCACGCCAGTGACATGCATATCCGTGCGTCCGCAGGAAGGAGACCGCAGCATAGCGCCGGCCAGCCACGGGCGCATGCCGCCAGCGGGTGGGGCTTTGCCTGCAGCGACCGCTGCACGGACAATAGGCCGTCCGTCGCCGCTTGGTCCGCATCGCATGCGCATCGCCTCCTGGAACGTCAACTCCCTCAACGTGCGCCTGCCGCACCTGCAACAGTGGTTGCAGAGCGCCGCGCCGGACATCGTCGGTATCCAGGAAACCAAGCTGGAAGACCACAAGTTCCCCGATAGCGAGCTGGCCGGCCTCGGCTACCGCAGCGTGTTTGCCGGGCAGAAGACTTATAACGGTGTGGCCATCCTCTCGCGCGAGCCGGCGCAGGACGTGCAGGTGGGCGTGCCTGGTTTCGAGGACGAGCAGAAGCGGGTGATCGCCGCCACCGTGGGCGATATCCGCATCGTCAATCTCTACGTGGTCAACGGCCAGGACGTGGACACCGAGAAGTACGCCTACAAGTTGCGCTGGCTCGATGCCGTGCACGGCTGGTTGCAGGAAGAGCTGCAGCGCCATCCGAAAATGGTGGTGCTGGGCGATTTCAATATCGCCCCTGATGCACGCGATGTGCATGACCCGGAGGTGTGGAGCGACAACCACATCCTGACTTCCACGGCCGAGCGTGCCGGCCTGCGCAAGCTTGAGGCGCTGGGCCTGCACGATGCGTTTCGCCTGCACAACGAAGAGGGCGGGGTGTTCAGCTGGTGGGATTACCGCGCCGCCGCCTTCCGTCGCAACCTCGGGCTGCGCATCGACCTGACCCTGGTCTCGGAGGCGCTGCGTGCGCGGGCAACCGCGTCGGGCATCGACCGCGAGCCACGCACGTGGGATCGCCCGAGCGACCACGCACCGGCCTGGGTGAAACTGGGAGCCTGAGCGATGACTGGTATTCGCGAAGTCGGTGGTACCCGGATCGAGCCGGTGCATGCCGCGCGCTGCCATTGCGGTGCCGTCGTGCTGGAACTGCAACTGCCGGACGGCATTGTCGATCCGCGGCGCTGCAACTGTTCGATGTGCCGGCGCCGCGGCGCCATTGTCGGCTCAGTGCCTGTCGGCTCGCTGCGCGTAGTGCAGGGCGAGGAACAGCTGCGGCTGTATCAGTTCAACACCTTTACCGCGCGACATTACTTCTGTGGCACCTGCGGGATCTATACCCATCACCGCCGGCGCTCCAATCCGCAGGAATACGGCTACAACGTCGGTTGCCTGGACGGAGTGGATCCTTACGCGCTGACCGTGGCCATTCCGGTTTCCGACGGCGTGCACCATTCGTCCGACCGCGTTGCAGAATAGAAGAAGCCCGGGCGGGGCCCGGGCTTCTCAAGCGTGACCGACAAGCAACTCAGCGGGCGCGGCCGCGGGTAAACAGGTTGACGATGGCCAGCAGGATCACTGCGCCAATCAGCGAGAACAGGAAGGTGCGGAGCGTGATCGCTTCGTTGATGCCACCACCGAACAACCAACCGGCGAGCAGTGCGCCGACGATGCCCACCACGATGTTGAGGATGATGCCCTGCTGACCATCGCGGCGCATGATGATGCTGGCCAGCCAGCCCACGATGCCACCGACGATCAGCCAGATAATGATGCCCATGCCCGAATCTCCTTCTTCTACGCGTGGCCGCATCGGGACTGACGCGGCAGCGCCATTCAACGCGTCGATTCGTGAAGTCGCTGTTAAAAATCGCATTGGCGCGTGGCCGGTTCAGCCAACCTTCGCGCGGGGCCAGGCTTGAACACCAATACCTGGCACTGGGGCCCGGTCCAGGTATGGCTGTTGCCACACGTGCCCGGCACCCGCGGCGAGCCGCAAGCGCGCGAGCTACTCGGTGAACGATTCGGGCTGGCACCGCAGACTGTGCCGATGACTCGCGATGAGCGTGGCCGGCCGTGGCTGTTGCCGCCGTGGGCGCATTACGGCACCGGCTGGAGCCATAGCGGCGACCACCTCTTGCTGGGTCTCGGCGAGGACGTCCGCTTGGGCGTTGACCTGGAACGACTGCGCCCGCGCCCGCGCATGCGCGAGGTCGTGGCCCGCTTCTTCCATCCCGAGGAAGTGCGCTGGCTGGACAGCCTGCCCGATGCCGAGTGCGGCGATCGCTTCTTTCGTCTTTGGTGCGCCAAGGAAGCGCTGCTCAAGGCGCACGGCCACGGTATCTCCTTCGGCCTGCACCGGCTGCAGTTCGCCGAAGACAGCGCCGGCGCCCTGCACTTGGCCTGGTGCGATCCCGCCCTCGGCGACCCGGCGAGATGGACCCTGCACGAATGGCTGGCCGCACCGGGCTACCGTGCGGCCCTGGCCTGGTATCCGGAAGACGCCGCCGCGCCTGCGATAATGGCGCCATGAACGAAACCGTCCTCCCCGCCGCCGCGCGGACCGACCTGGCGCGCGGGCTGCAGGCCATGGACCTGGACCCGGCCTTCGCCGACCCGCTATGGGCTTACCTGGCGCTGCTGGCGCGCTGGAACCGCACCTATAACCTCACCGCCATCCGCGATCCCCGCGAGATGGTCACCCGCCACCTGCTTGATTCGCTGGCCATGCGTCCCTTCATCGAACAGGGCACCTTGGCCGATCTCGGCACCGGGCCCGGCTTGCCGGGGATTCCGCTGGCCATCACCCGGCCGGGCTTGCGGGTGACGCTGGTGGAGAGCAACGGCAAGAAGGCGCGCTTCATGCGTGAGGCAGTGCGTCAGCTCGGCCTGGGCAACGCCCGGGTGGCCGAATCACGCGCCGAGGCCGTGGACGAACCCGGTGCCTACGACCACCTCACCGCCCGCGCCATGGACACCTTGGCGGGGATCGTCGCGGTCGGCGGCCACCTGCTCAAGCCCGGCGGCACCCTGCTGGCGATGAAGGGGGTCTACCCGCACGAGGAGATCGCCGCGCTGCCGGCCGGCTGGGTCGCTACCCAGGTCCACCCCCTGCATGTACCCGGGCTGGAAGGGGAGCGGCATCTGGTCGAGGTGGTGCGGCGCTGAGGGGTGTCCGGGGCGGGTGTCACCACGCCGATTTCACGCCGTGGCCCGCTGCCCCCATAATGGCCGGTCCTGACACACCGCCCACGAGGCACCCCTGCATGGCCCGGATCATCGCGATCGCCAACCAGAAAGGCGGCGTCGGCAAGACGACGACGGCGGTCAATCTGGCGGCCGCACTGGCGCGCGCGCCCAAGCGCGTGTTGCTGGTCGATCTGGATTCGCAGGGCAACGCGACCATGGGTAGCGGCATCGACAAGCGCGAGGTCGCCGCATCGACCTGCGACGTCCTGCTGGGCGAAAGCACCGCCGAACAGATCCGCGTTACCGCACCGGAAGGCTTCGACCTGCTGCCGGGCAACATCGACCTGACCGCCGCCGAGATCCAGCTGATGGACCAGGACGAGCGCGAGCAGCGCCTCAAGCGCGCGCTGGAACCGCTGCGCGGCCAGTACGACTTCATCCTGATCGATTGCCCCCCGGCCTTGTCGCTGTTGACGCTGAACGCGCTGACCGCCGCCGATTCGGTGATCGTGCCGATGCAGTGCGAGTACTACGCCCTGGAAGGCCTGACCGCGCTGCTGGAAACCATCGAAGCGCTGCGCAACCATTTCAATCCCGGCCTGGAGATCGAAGGGGTATTGCGCACGATGTTCGACATTCGCAACAACCTGGCCAACGCCGTGTCCGCCGAGCTCACCGAGCACTTCGGCGACCGCGTGTTCCGTACCATCGTGCCGCGCAACGTGCGCCTGGCCGAGGCGCCGAGCCATGGCCAGAGCATCGTTGGCTACGACCGCACTTCGCGTGGCGGCGTGGCCTATCTCGGCCTGGCCGGCGAAGTGATCCGCCGCCAGGATGAACGCAAGAAGGCCGCCCGGGCCGTGGAGACCGCCTGATGACCAGCAAGC
>Ga0160435_1000111_pt1 | contig 47015 bp, 44 predicted proteins | sample HID1973K_E0MG_FD_108213 | JGI IMG/M metagenome (GOLD analysis project Ga0160435, IMG submission 108213) | Enriched mosquito-associated microbial communities from UW Madison campus, WI, USA - HID1973K_E0 MG | ecosystem: Host-associated > Arthropoda: Insects > Digestive system > Unclassified ...
GCTCATGTCCTTGATCTCGGCCAGCAGGTCGGTCTGGTCGATCTCGCGCTCTTCCTCGGCCAGCTCGGCGCCATACAGCGCCTCGGTGATGCGGCCCTGCACGTAGGTGGTGAAGCCTTCGTTTAGCCAGATGTCCTTCCAAGACGCATTGGTCACCAGGTTGCCCGACCAGCTGTGTGCCAGTTCATGGGCCACCAGCGAGACCAGCGACTTGTCGCCAACGATCACCGTCGGCGTGGCGAAGGTCAGGCGCGGGTTCTCCATGCCGCCGAACGGGAACGACGGCGGCAGCACCAGCATGTCGTAGCGACCCCAGCGGTACGGGCCGTACAACTGCTCGGCGGCACCGATCATCTTTTCGGTGTCTTCGAATTCCTTGGCGGCCTTGTCGACCATGGCCGGCTCGGCCCACACACCGGAGCGCTCGGAAATCGGCTTGAACACCAGGTCGCCGGCGGCGATCGCCAGCAGGTAGGACGGGATCGGCTCGGGCATCTTGAAGCTGTAGTCGCCGTCGCGCGCCGCCTTGGGATCGTTGTCGGCGCTCATCAGCACCATCACGTCCGGGCGCGAAGTCACGTGGGCGCTGTAGGTGAAGCGCACGCTCGGGGTGTCCTGCAGCGGCACCCAGCTACGCGCATGGATCGCCTGCGACTGGCTGAACATGAAGGGCAACTGCTTGCCCTCGGTCATCGACGGCTCCAGCCACTGCAGGCCCGAGGCGGTCGGCGCGGTGCGGTAGTCGATGCGGATCTTGCCCGGCTGCTGCGGGGTTTCGATGGTGAGCTTGCTGCCGAAGGTCTTGTCGGCCGGCGCCAGCGCGAACTGCAGCGGCGACAACGCACCATCGGCGCCCACCGCCTGCACCTGCTCCACGGTCAGCTCGCGGGTATCCAGCACCAGCTGCTTGGCCGCCTTGTCCTTCCACTCCAGGGTGTAGACCGCGTTGCCGCCGATCTGCTTGCTGTCGAAGTCGACCTTTAGGTCCAGCGCCAGGTCCTTGATGACGACCTTGTCCGGTTCGGCGTAGGAGCTTTCGTCATGGCTGCGGGCGACGGGTTTCACGGCGGCGGCGGCGGTCTTGTCGACGGGCGCCTTCGGCGCGGGGGCGGATTCTTGCGAGCAGCCAGCGGCCAGCGCCGCGGCCAGGGACAGGGTCAGGAGCGAAAAACGCATGGACGGAACCGGGTCGGGGAAACCCTGGATTCTAGCGCCCGCGGCCTTCGGCGGCAGCCGCGCATGTTCAGCCAAAGGGCAGGCCATGCCCTCGCTGCGCCCCGGGACGGCGCTAGACCTTGTACCCCGAATGGATCGCCACGATCCCGCCGGTCAGGTTCTTGTAGTGCCCACGCGCGAAGCCGGCCTCGGCCATCATCCGCTTGAGCGCTTCCTGCGGCGGGTGCTTGCGGATGCTCTCGGCCAGGTATTGGTAGCTGTCCGAATCGCGCGCGAACAGCTGGCCCAGCTTCGGCAGGATCTTGAACGAATGGAAGTCGTAGATCGGCTTGAACCAGTCGGCCGTCACTTCGGAGAACTCCAGCACCCGCGCCTGCCCGCCGACCTTGAGCACGCGGTACATCTCGCGCAGCGCGGCGTCCTTGTCGGTGACGTTGCGCAGGCCGAAGGCAATGGTGACCAATTCGAAACTCTGGTCCGGGAACGGCAGCGCCTCGGCATTGCACTGCACGTAGTCCAGGCCGGCCACCAGGCCGCGGTCGGTGAGGCGGTCGCGGCCTACCGTCAGCATGCCGGCGTTGATGTCGCCCAGCACGATCTGGCCTTCGTCGCCCACCCGCTCGCGCAGCAGCGCGGCGATGTCGCCAGTGCCACCGGCCAGGTCGAGCACGCGGTCGCCCGGCTTCACTTGCGCGGTGGCCACGAAGTAGCGCTTCCACGCCCGGTGCACGCCCAGGCTCATCAGGTCGTTCATCAGGTCGTAGTTGCGCGCGACCGAGGTGAAGACTTCACCGACCAGCTTCTGCTTGTCCTTGGCGGCGACGTCGCGGAAGCCGAAGTGGGTCGTGCCGGACTTGTAGGGAGATTCGCTCATGCTGCGATTATCGCATCCCGACGCCGCCGTGACGGCCCCATGCCACAATCGGCCGCAGTCCCCCCAGGGTCCGCTGCCGATCCGTGAGCGACAAGTACGTCCCGCGCCAGTGGCAACCGCACGAGCGCCCGACCCTGCCCGGCTCGGCTTCCACGCCGCTGCATCCCACCCGCCTGCGCATCGCCTACGGGCTGGTCGGCGTGGTGGTCGCCCTCACGGGCGGGCTGAGCAACGCACTGGTCACCGCCAACCTGGTGTACCTGCAGGGCACCCTCGGCGCCTATGCGGCCGAGATGGCCTGGCTGCCGGCGGCCTATGTGATGACCAACATGTCGGCCAACCTGGTACTGGTGAAATTCCGCCAGCAGTTCGGCCTGCGGCTGTTCACCGAAATCTTCCTGACCCTGTACGCGCTGATCGCCTTCGCGCACCTGTTCGTACACAGCCTGGGCTCGGCGATCAGCGTGCGCGCCGCCCATGGCCTGGTCGGCGCGGCGCTGAGCTCGCTGGGCCTGTACTACATGATCCAGGCGTTCCCGGCCAAACATCGCCTCAAGGCCGTGGTCACTGGCCTGGGCCTGACCCAGCTGGCCTTGCCGCTGGCGCGGGTGTTCTCGACCGAGCTGCTCGAGTTCGGCGAGTGGCGCGGCCTGTACCTGTTCGAGCTGGGCCTGGCGATCTTCGCCCTGGCCTGCGTGCTGGCGCTCAAGCTGCCACCGGGCGACCGCTACCGGGTATTCGAGAAACTCGACGCGGCCACCTTCGTGCTGTTCGCCGGTGGTAGTGCCGGCCTGGCGGCGGTGCTGTCGCTGGGCCGGGTGCTGTGGTGGACCAGCACGCCGTGGCTGGGCATGGTGCTGGCCGGCTCCATCGTGCTGCTGTGCGCGGCGGTGGCGATCGAACACAACCGCAAGCAGCCGATGCTCAACACGCGCTGGCTGGCCAGTGGCGACATCCTGCGGCTGGCGCTGGCGGTCGTGCTGCTGCGGCTGGTGCTGTCCGAACAGGCGACCGGGGCGATCGGTTTCTTCCAGGGCATCGGCCTCAACAACGACCAGATGCATACGCTGTTCTGGCTGATGCTGCTGGGCGCCACCTGCGGCATTGTCGCCAGTGCACTGCTGATCAACCCCGACCACATCACCGAGCACCTGATCACCGCGGTCGCGGCGATCGCCATCGGCTGCTTCCTGGACGCGCGCGCCACCAGTCTCACCCGACCCGAACAGATGTACGCCAGCCAGTTCCTGCTGGCGTTCGGCAGCACGTTCTTCGTCGCCCCGGCGATGGTCGCCGGCATCGGCCGGGTCGCCACCCAGCCCGGCAACCTGATCAGCTTCGTGGTGATGTTCGGCATGGCGCAGAACATGGGCGGGCTGCTCGGCAGCGCCTTCCTTGGCACGTTGCAGACCGTGCGCGAGAAATTCCACGCCAATCAACTCATGGACCACCTGGTGCTCACCGACCCCCAGGTCGCCGCGCGCCTGCAGGCCTACGCCGCAGCCTATGCACGTGCCCTGCCCGACGCGGCCGCGCGGCAGAACCAGGCGATGCGCACGCTCTCCGGCGTCGTCACGCGCGAGGCCACGGTGCTGGCTTACAACGATGTCTTCCTGACCATCGGCCTGATCGCCATCGCCACCCTGATCTGGTTCCTGCTCTACCTGATCAAGCGCGAGCGCCAGCGCCGCCGCGACACCGTTGCCTCTTCCCTTCCTGCTACGGCCCGCGCATGAGCACACCCGCGCCCCCGACCGCCGCTTCTTCCAACGATGCCGCCAGCCTGGCCAGGCGCCGCCGGCGCCGCTACTGGAGCCTGGCCAGCTTCGCCCTGGTCGCGCTGGTGGGCGTCGGCGTGGTGCTCTATGCGTGGCGGCTTTGGCCGTTCACCAGCGCGATCCAGAACACCGAAAACGCGACCGTGCGCGGCCAGTTGACGATCATCTCGCCGCAGGTCAGTGGCTACGTCACCGCCGTGCCGGTGCAGGATTTCCAGCAGGTCCGGGCCGGGCAGTTGCTGGCCAAGATCGACGATCGCATCTATCACCAGCAACTGCAGCAGGCACAAGCGCAGTTGCAGACCGCCCAGGCCAATCTCGCCAACTGGGAACAGAGCCGGCGCAGCGCGACGGCGGTGGTGGCGGAAAACCGCGCCAGCATCGCCAGCGCCGCCGCCCAGCGCGATCGCGCCCAGGCCGCACTGCAGCGCGCCGACCTGCTGGCCAAGCAACAGCTGCTGTCTTCGCAGGACCGCGACACCGCTTTCGCCGCCAATGCCCAGGCACGCGCGGCGGTGCAGCAGTCGCAGGCGGCACTGGAAGCGGCCGAGCAGAACGTGCGCAGCGTAGAGGTCAACCGCGCCGCGCTGGCAGCGGCCGTGGCCAATGCCGAGGCAGCGGTGCAACTGGCGCAGATCAACTTCGACAACACCCGGATCGTGGCGCCGCGCAGTGGCCAGCTCGGGCAGATCGGCGTGAGGGTCGGTGCCTATGTCACCAATGGCACCCAGTTGATGGCCTTGGTGCCGGATACCTTGTGGGTGATCGCCAACTTCAAGGAGACGCAGATGGCAAACGTACGCATCGGCCAGCGCGCGACCTTCACCGTGGACGCACTCAACAATGCGCGCCTGAGCGGCCGTGTGATCGAGATTTCGCCTGCCGCCGGGTCGGAGTTCGCGATCCTGCCGGCCGACAATGCCACCGGGAACTTCGTCAAGATCGCCCAGCGCATCCCGGTGAAGATCGGCATCGACCCCGGCCAGCCGCTGGCGGCGCGGTTGCGGCCCGGGATGTCGGTGGTGGTGGCGCTGGATACCGCCTCCGACCCGCAGCCGCGCGCCGCCGAGTAACCCGGTTGCCAGCAGCCGGCCTGCTGGCCGAGACTGGCCCGCCCTGCCAGAAGCCGCCCAATGATCTCCACGCCCGACTATCGCGCCCTGCTCGACACCGCCATCGCCGAAGCGCGCCAGGGCCTGGCCGAGGGCGGCATTCCGATCGGCGCGGCGCTGTACCACCGCGATGGGCGCTTGCTGGGCTGTGGCCACAACCGCCGCGTGCAGGAGAACGACCCATCCGTGCACGGTGAGACCGATGCCTTCCGCAAAGCCGGGCGCCAACGCCGCTACCGCGACACGATCATGGTGACCACGCTGGCGCCATGCTGGTACTGCAGCGGCCTGGTGCGGCAGTTCAACATCGGCACCGTGGTGGTGGGCGAATCGGTGACCTTCCGCGGCGGCATCGACTGGCTGCGCGAGCATGGGGTGGAGGTCATCGACCTGCACAGTCAGGAATGCATCGACCTGCTCGGTGGCTATATCGCCGCGCACCCCGAGGTGTGGAACGAGGACATCGGCGAAGACTGACCGCACGCGCGGCGCCACGCGTTGACGCCGGGCAACGGTGACGCTGCACATACTGCGGTTCCCTCGACTGGTCTCCGAGGCCGCATGTCGCCACGCCGATCCGCCCCCCAATGCCGCCTGTGCCTGCGCCGCGCCGCGGTTGGCTGGCGCCGATGAACGCGCCTCAGGTGCTGACCCTGGAAGTGGCCAGCCTGGTCGGGCCGATCTGGAGCGGCGAGGTCCGCGAGGTCGACCTGCCCGGCAGCGCCGGTCGCTTCGGCGTGCTGGTGCGGCATGCGCCGCTGCTGACCACGCTGCGCGAAGGCATGCTGCGGGTATCGCCACTGCAGGGCGAACCGATCGACATCTACATCTCCGGCGGCTTCGTCGAAGTGCAACCGGACCGGGTCACGGTGCTGGCCGACCTGGCCGTGCGCGACAGCGATTGGGAACACGCCCAGGCGGAGGCGGCAAGGGCAGGCGCCGCGGCAGGCTCGTCCATGGCCCAGGAGTTCACCGACGAGGCCTACATGGCCATGCACCTGGAATTGATCCATCGCTACACGCTCGAACTGCGCGGCCGCGGCCTGCGTTGAATGGCCCGCCGCACAAGGGCTTCAGAATTCTTCATGCAGTCATCAGGCACTTCAGCGGCCTGCCGGGCTTGATGGGCGCTCCCCATCACCTGGAGGTTCCATGCGCTGCACCCTGTTGTTCTTGCTGATCGTTGCCCCCCTCGCCGGCTACGCTGCGCCGCCCACCCACGCACCTGATGATGGATGGCCCCTCACGGCCGCCGACCCGGCCGTGGACCTCGCCCCACTGCGCACGATCGAGGCCAAGGTGGCCGACGGCACGCTGAAGCAGATCACCAGCGTGATGGTGGTCCACGCCGGCCGGCCGGTATACGAACATTATTTTGATGGCGACGCCGACACCCTGCGCGACGTGCGCTCGGCCACCAAGAGCGTCACCGCGCTGCTCGCCGGCATTGCCATCGACCGCGGCAAGCTGCCCGGCGTGGAGGCCCGGGTATACGAGCGCTTTCCCGAGTTCACCGCTACCCACGCGGTAGACCCGCGCCTGCAGGCGATGACCCTGGCCGACTTGCTGAGCATGAGCACGCTGTGGGAATGCGACGACGAGAACCCGTTCTCCAGCGGCAACGAAGAGCGCATGTACGTCACCGAGCGCTGGCTGGACTTTGCCCTGGCCCTGCCGGTGAAGGGCTTCGCACCGTGGATGAAACGCCCCGAGGACAGCCCGCACCGGCGCGCCTTCGCCTATTGCACCGCCAATAGTTTTGTTGCCGGCGCCTTGGTCGAGCGCGCCACCGGCCAAGGGCTGGCGCAATTTGCCGCCAGCGCGCTGGAGCAGCCGCTGGACATCCACAGCAGCCATTGGAATCGCTCGCCCGAAGGCATCGGCATGGGCGGTGGCGGCACGCGTTACCGCACTCGTGACCTGGCCAAGTTCGGCCAGCTGGTGGTGGATGGCGGGCGCTGGCGCGGCCGCCAGGTGGTGTCGCCCGGTTATGTGCGGGCGATGACCACGGTGCAGGCGCAAGCCGAGGAGGATGCCGAGTACGGCTACCAGTGGTGGCGCCTGCACTTCGACCTCGACGGTCGCGACGTGGCGGTGTGGGCGATGTCGGGCAACGGCGGCAACTACGTGTTTGCCTGGCCCGAACGCGGCCTGGTCGCGGTGATCACCACCAGCGCCTACAACCGCAGCTTCGCCCATCCGCAGTCGCGCCAGTTGTTCCGCGACTACATCCTGGCCGCGTTGCGCTGAGATCGACGCCGGTGCGCTATTGCAGGTCGCGCGGGCGCCAGTCGGCCTGCGCGACCTGCTTGCGTTGTGCGGCCAGGTCCAGGTCGATGCGCGCGAGCAACGCGTTGAAGCCGGGCGCGCGACGTACCTGCGCGAACAACGGCGTAGCAGCCAGCCAGGCGCGGTCGCGGAAGCCGGCAGACACGGCGGCATGCAGCGACTTCAATGCCGCTTGGGCATCACCGCGCTGCTGCTCCAGCAAGGCCGCCTCGAGTGCGGCGTCCGGCCAACCGAACGTGTCGCCCTTCAAACGTTGCAAGCGTTGCTGCAGCCACGCATCGGAGGGCGGCTGCGGCGCGTAGAGACCGGCCAGGGTGGCGGGCAGCGATTGGTGCGGTCGCAACTGCTGGCCGGCGGCGAAGGCGGCGCTGGCAGCGTCGCGATCGCCCTGGAGCAAGGCCAGTTCGCCCTGCAAACGCGAAAGCGCCGGATGCGGAGTGCCGCGGGCGAGCGCGAGCTTCAGTGCCGCGGCAGCTTCGTCCGTGCGGCCTTGCGAGAGCAGGAAGTGCGGCCAGGCGATGTTGGCGAACACGTTGTCCGGGAACAGTTCGAAATTCGCCTTCAAGCGCCGCTCGGCCGCCGCGCTGAAACCCAGCAGCGCCAGCTCGCGAGCGACCTGCACATCGCGAAAGCGCACCTGCTGGGGATGGCGCACGGCGAAGTTGCCCTGCAAGGCCTCGGCCAGCCGACCTTGCTCCTGGTACAGATAGGCCAAAGAAGCGCGGCTCTTGTCGTCGGCCGGGTCCAGGCGTATCGCGGTCTCGTAGCCGGCTACGGCCGCGCCCATGTCGCCCAGGCAATCCTGCGCGTAACCCAGTGCGGCCCAGGCGATGGCGTCCTCGCGCGCTGTGCGCAATAGCTGGCGCGCGAGCGCGGCGCCTTGCTGCGCTTCGGAGGCGTCGCCGTTGTACAGGCAGGTGCGGGCGCTGAGTGCGCGACTGAGGCCGGCCAGCGCAGGTGCCGAATCCGGCGCCTGCGCCAGCGCCTGCCGGTACAGCGCGATGGCGCGATCGTTGTTGTCGGCCTGGCCGATGCCGGCGTAGTAACGGGCGCGCTCCAACAGCGGCGAAGCGATCGGCGCGCGCGCTTGGCGCCAGGCCAAACCCGCGACCACCGCCGCGAGCGCTACGCCGATGCCGGCGCCGATCAGCCAGCGCGATGCATGTCGCGAAGACGCTGACGCCTGCGGCGAAGGTGCCTCCAGTGGCTCGGGCGCGTCGACCAGCTGATAACCCTGCCCGCGCACCGAGCGCAGGTAACGCGGCCGCCGTGCATCGTCGCCCAGGGCCTGGCGCAGCAACTTGACGCGCTGGGTCACGGTTTCCTCGCCAACCACCGCGGGTGCCCACACCGCCTGGATCAATTCATCGAAGCCCACCACGCGTTGGCCCTGCGCCAGCAGGTAAGCCAACAGCTGGAAGCTGAGGCCCGACACATCGAGCGCCTGCCCCGCCCGGCTGACCCGCTGGCGCGGCACATCGATATCCAGATCGAGCAGGCGGTAGTGCGCGGTCATCCGGTGGCGGCGATGGCAAAGAGGTGGCGCGATGCTAGCGCAACCGTCGCCACGCGCCCCGTGCCAAAAGAAAAGGCCCGCGTCGGCGGGCCTTCGGCAGTTCCAAGCGATGCGCCAGTTACAGGATATAGCGGCTCAGGTCCGGGTCCTGTACCAGCTCGCCCAGGTGTGCATCGACGTAGGGGCGGTCGATCGCCACGCTCTGGCCATCGCGATCCGGCGCCTCGTAGCTCAACGTATCCAGCAGCCGCTCCAGCACCGTGTGCAGGCGCCGCGCACCGATATTCTCCTGGCGCTCGTTCACCAGGAAGGCGATTTCGGCCAGGCGATCGATGGCATCGGGCGAGAACGTCAGCTGCACGCCCTCGGTCTGCAGCAGCGCGACGTATTGCTTGCTCAGGGCCGCCTTCGGCTCGGTGAGGATGCGGACGAAATCTTCCTTGGTCAGCGCACCCAGCTCCACGCGGATCGGGAAACGGCCCTGCAATTCGGGAATCAGGTCGCTCGGCTTGGCCAGGTGGAACGCGCCGGAGGCGATGAACAGGATGTGGTCGGTCTTGACCGTGCCGTACTTGGTCGAGACGTTCGAGCCCTCCACCAGCGGCAGCAGATCGCGCTGCACGCCTTCGCGCGAGACATCGCCGCCACCGACGTTGTCGCCACGCTTGGCGACCTTGTCGATTTCGTCGATGAAGACAATGCCGTGCTGTTCGCAGGCTTCTATCGCCGCAGCGCGGATCTCCTCTTCGTTGACCAGCTTGGCCGCTTCCTCTTCCACCAGCAGCGGACGCGCCGCCTTGATGGTGAGCTTGCGCGTCTGCGATTTGCTGCCGCCCAGGTTGGAGAACATCTGCCGCAACTGCTGGCCCATTTCCTCCATGCCCGGCGGGGTCATGATGTCCATGCTGAGATTCACTGCTACGTCCAGCTCGATCTCGCGCTCGTCGAGCTCGCCGGCGCGCAGCATGCGGCGGAACTTGACCCGGGTGTCGCCATCCTGCGCCGAGGGTTCGTGGCGCGCGGCATCGGGATCGAAACCAATCCCGCCGGCCCGTCGCGGCAGCAAGGCATCGAGGATGCGGTCCTCGGCGCGTTCCTCGGCCTGGGTGCGCACGCGCACCTTGGCCTGTTCGCGGTACAGCTTGACGGCGGTGTCGGCCAGATCGCGCACGATCTGCTCGACATCCTTGCCGACGTAGCCGACCTCGGTGAAGCGGGTGGCCTCGACCTTCACGAACGGCGCATTGGCCAGGGTCGCCAGGCGCCGCGCGATCTCGGTCTTGCCGACGCCCGTCGGACCGATCATCAGAATGTTCTTGGGCATCACTTCGTTGCGCAGCGCTTCGGGCAGCTGCATGCGCCGCCAACGGTTGCGCAAGGCGATGGCGACCGCGCGCTTGGCGTCGTGCTGGCCGACGATATGGCGGTCCAGCTCCTGCACGATCTCGCGCGGGGTCATGGTGGAAGAATTATCGGGGAGGGTCATATGCGGGGGGATCCGTCGGTCAGGGTCGGCGAGGCTGCGCTCACAGCTCTTCGACCACCACGTTGCGGTTGGTGTAGATGCAGATGTCGCCGGCGATATTGATCGCCTCGCTGGCGATCGTGCGCGCATCCAGTTCGGTATGCGCCAGCAGCGCGCGGGCGGCGGAAAGTGCGTAGGAACCGCCCGAGCCAATGGCGATGATGCCGTCTTCCGGCTCGATGACATCGCCGGTGCCGCTGATGATCAGCGAGGTCTCGCGGTCGGCCACCGCCAGCAGCGCTTCGAGCTTGCCCAGGCGGCGCTCGGTACGCCAGTCCTTGGCCAGTTCGACCGCGGCGCGGGTCAGCTGGCCGTGCTTCTCCAGCTTGGCCTCGAACAACTCGAACAAAGTGAAGGCGTCGGCGGCGGCGCCGGCGAAGCCCGCCAGCACCTGGCCATCGCGACCGAGGCGACGCACCTTGCGTGCGTTGCCCTTCATCACGGTGTGGCCAAGCGTGACCTGGCCATCGCCGGCCACGGCGACATGGCCATTGCGCCGCACCGAGATGATCGTGGTGGCGTGGAATGTATTGGGGTTCTGGCTGGGATCCATTGCAACCTCCGGGGGACTTTCCGGAGGTGGGGACGGCGCCGGGCGGTTCAAGCCACCAGGCGCAGGAGATATTCAGTCCGCGCGGTCGGCACGACAGGAGTAGCAGCCGTAGCGGGCGTTGTGCAGGTGCACGTAGGCGATATGCCGATCGCCCAGGCGTTCGTGCAGCCATGCGGCGACTTCCTTGCCCTCAAGCACTTCAGCGGCGGCGATGCGGTCGCCGTGGTTGTAGGCGCGCAGCGAGATCAGCCGGTTGGCCACGTACGGGGGCACTTCGTCCACCGCCAGGCGTGCCGCTGCGGCCTGGCGGCGCACGAAGATCGGGCCACAGGCGCGGTAGGGCGAGGCGGCGGGCTGGTGCCAGTAGGGCAACAGCAGGAGTTCTTCGCCCTGGGCGGCGTCGCGCAGGCTGATGCGGCACGGGAAACCGTGGTCACTGCTGGCGATGACCCGGACCGCGCCATGGGCGGCGAGCGCGGCAGGGTCGAGGTCGAAGAGCGGACGCAGGGGTTGCGGATCGATACCGGAAAGCTGGAAGGACGTCATGGCCGACAGATCAATGGGGAACATGGCTACAGAATGCGGAGCGATCCGGATCGGCGCTGGCCGCAAATGGACATCGCAGCTGCGCGACCGATTGCCGCAGTCAGGTCCGCGTGCGAGCAACTGGAGGACAATGTGCGCACCGATCATGAACACGTCTTCGCCCCTGCCATCCCGCGCGGCCTGCTGTACCGAGGCCGAGGTCACCCGCCTCGTGCACGAGTTCTATGCGGCGGTACGCAGCGATCCGCTGCTCGGGCCGGTGTTCGAACAGCATGTCGCCGATTGGCCGTTGCACCTGGAACGGCTGGTGGATTTCTGGTCGTCGTTGCTGCGTGGCACGCAGCGCTACAGCGGCGCCCCGATGGCCAACCACATGGCGTTGCCGGGCCTCAACGAAGCGCTGTTCCGGCGCTGGCTGCAGTTGTTCGGACAGACCACCGCGGCCATTGGCAACCCGGCGATGAAACAGCTGGCCGATGCGCGCGCCGCGCAGATCGCCAACCGCTTCTGGCAGCGCTACCAGTTCGAAGGCCGCGACGGCGCCGGCCTGCTGCCCTTGCCTTTGTCCTCCCCGCGCACGTGCTGACTCAGGATTCCACCGGCGTTTCGCCAGCCGGCTTTTTCCGCCGCGCGCGCGGGTGCGCCGCGTCGTAGACCTTGGCCAGGTGCTGGAAATCGAGGTGGGTGTAGATCTGGGTCGTGGCGATGTCCGAATGCCCCAGCAGCTCCTGCACGCCGCGCAAGTCGCCGGACGATTCGAGGATATGGCTGGCGAAGCTGTGCCGCAGCATGTGCGGGTGCACGTGCTTGAACAAGCCCTGGCGCAACGCCAGCTGCTTGATCCGGATCTGGACCGCACGCGCGGAAATCTGCGCGCCGTTGCGGCCCGGGAACACCATCGCCAGCGCGTCGCGCGGGTGGCTTTCGGCGCGCCATTCGGCCAGCGCGCGGCGCGCATGCGTGCCAACCGGCACGCGCCGCTGCTTGCCACCCTTGCCGAGTACGTTGACCAGGCCCTCGGCCAGGTCGAGGTCGCGCCAGCGCAGCGCGCACAGCTCGCTCAGGCGCAGGCCGGAGGAATAGAACAGTTCCATCAGCGCCCGGTCGCGCAGGCCCAGCGGCGCGTCGGTCGGCACTTCGACCAGGCGCACCGCCTCGTCGGCGTCGAGCACTTGCGGCAACTTGCGTGGTGCCTTCGGCGCACGCAGCTTGGCCGCCGGCGAGGCGGCGATGTGGCCGTGCTTGAGCAACCAGGCATAGAAGCTGCGGCACGCCGATAAACGCCGTTGCAGGCTCTTCGGCGACAGGCCGCGACGATGCTCGGCGCTGATGAAGCCGCGCAGGTGTTCGCCATCCAACCGCACCACGTCGCCGCCCTGCCCGGCTTCGGCCCAGGCCGACAACGCGGCCAGGTCACGGCGGTAGGCGTCGAGGGTGTGCGGCGACATGCGCCGCTCGACCTGCAGGTAAGCGAGGAAGGCTTCGATCATGACCGCACGCGCAGGCGCCGCCTCCTCGTGCTCAGCGCTCGAAACGCTGCAGCGCGGTCACCAGTGCCTCGCCCATCATGCGCAGGAACAGCGTGCCCATGCCGGGATAGAAGCGATTGGGGTCGCGGCTGCCGACCGCCAGCAGGCCCACGCCCGGCAACGGCAGCAGCGCGGTGGACTGGATCTCGCCGACCTCCTCGCCGTACAGCACCGCCTGCTTTTCCGCCTGCAGGCGACCGCAGATCGGCTCGCCATCGCGCAGGCAGTCGCGGAACGGCGCCAGGCGCGCGTCGTCGGCCGCGATGACCTGCAGCCAGTCGGCCTGCAGCCCTGCCACCGGCGCCAGCAGCAGAATGCGCACGCTGTCGCCGTTGAAGTCCTCGGCCAGCGAGGCGGCCATGGCCTTGAGCGTATCGGCCGCGCTGTCCTGGCGCATCAATGCGAGGGTCAATTGATGGGTGCGTACGGCCAGGCGCTCGTTGACCTGCGCGTTGACGGCCAGCTCGGCCAACCGGCGCGACAGCTCACGATTTTTATCGCGCAGCACTTCCAGCTGGTAGCTGGCCAGCGAGGCGGTGGGACCGTCGTCGCGCGGCACCACGAGGGTGAGCGCGAGGTCGGGGAATTGCTTCAGGAATGCCGGATGCCGACGCAGCCAGGCGGCGATTTCATGCGCGCCGATTTTTTCCACGGTCTCGTTCATGCAGCCCACTCCCCATCAAAGACAAACCGCGCCGGCCCGGACATCACGACCTGCGATTGCGGCGACGGCCAGCGTATGCGCAGTTCGCCACCGGGCAGCGACACTTTCGCATCGCGCTCGATGCGGCCGCGCTGCATCAACACCACCGCCGCCGCGCACGCGCCGCTACCGCACGCCAACGTCTCGCCGACACCGCGCTCGTATACGCGCAGGCGGATATGGCCACGGTCGATGACCTGGGCGAATCCAACGTTCACCGATTCGGGAAAGGACGCATGCTGCTGCAGTAGCGCGCCCACGCGTTCCACCGGCGCCGCATCGACCAGGCCGACTTCCAGCACCGCATGCGGGTTGCCCATCGACACCGCGCCGAAACGCAGGCTCTCGCCCTGCACCGGCAGCAGATACTCCTCGCGCGCATGCATGAAGCCCAGCAACGGGATTCGCGCCGGAGTGAATTCCGGCACGCCCATCGCCACGGCGTATTCACCCTCGCCCAGGCGTTCGATGTGGTGGGCGGCGACCGGGCTGTCGATGACGAATTCATCGCCCTGCGCGGCACCGTCGCGGACCAGCCAGGCGGCCACGCAGCGCGCGCCATTGCCGCACTGCTGCGACGGCGAGCCGTCGGCATTCCAGATGCGGTAAGCGGCCGCTGCCGCCTCGCTGCGCGGCGGTTCGATGGTCAGGATCTGGTCGCAACCGACGCCGAAATGGCGGTCGGCCAGGCGCGCGGCCAGCGCAGCATCGGGGGGCGCCACGCCGTCGCGCAGGTCGAGTACGACGAAATCGTTGCCCGCGCCCTGCATCTTGGTAAAGCGCAGGGGCGCGGAAGCCGGCCGTGCGTTCATTGCCCGCCGTCGGCCGCCGGCTCGGTGCCATCCACCGGCTTGCTGCCGTCAATCGGCTGGGCGGCGTCAGTGGGCGTCTGGGTCGGCGGCGGCGTCTGCCCGGAGGGCGGCTGCGGCACCGGCTGTGCTTCCACCGGAACCGGCTTCTGCGGCATCACCAACGGGCCCTTGTTGCCGCAGGCGGCCAGCAACAGCAAGCCGGCGCCGGCCAAGGCGATTCGGAAGGAACGGGAGTGCTTCGTGATCATGCGCCGAGTATAGCCACAAGGGCGCAACGCTCGCGCCCGCGCGAGTTCATCGCCCCACATTTAGGGCATCGGTTCGGTGGGCGGCAGCGGCCGCAGCCACAGCCAGATCGCCACGATGGCCATGCAGCCGATCGACAGCGCCTGCGCCCAGCGCGAGGGCACGCACCAGAGCATGATCGCTGCGCAGACGAGCATGGTCAGCGTGGCCATCCACTTCGCCTTGCGGCTGACGGCGCGGTGGGTCTGCCATTGCACGATGGCCGGGCCGAAGCGCGGGTGGGTCAACAGCCAGCGATGCAGGCGGTCCGAGCCACGCGCGGCGGCCCAGGCCGAAATGAGGACGAACACGGTGGTCGGCAGGCCCGGCACGAAGATGCCGACGATGCCCACGCCGAGACTGACGTAGGCGAGCAACCACCACGCCCAGCGCAGGCGTACCGGTCGCACGGCGGTGTCGGCCGGCGTGCGTGGTTCGACGGGGTCGGTGGGGACGACGTCCATCGCTGCCTGGGGTCGGGAGCGGCGCGCCGCTCAGCGCGCCGCCTGCTCCCGGCCCTGCTGCTCCACGCCCAGCTGGTCGAGCACGAAGGCGAACGACTCGGCCTGTTCGCGATAACGCCGGAAGCGCCCGGACTTGCCGCCATGGCCGGCATCCATGTTGGTGCGGAACACCACCGGGTGGCTGCCGGTGTTGTCCTGGCGCAGCCGCGCCACCCACTTGGCCGGCTCCCAATACTGCACCTGCGAATCCCACAGGCCGGTGCCGACGAACAGCGCCGGGTAGGCCTGGCGCTTGACGTTGTCGTAGGGCGAGTAGGACAGCATGTACTCGTAGTACTGCGGCTGCTCGGGGTTGCCCCACTCGTCGTATTCATTGGTGGTGAGCGGGATGGTGGGGTCGAGCATGGTCGTGACCACGTCGACGAACGGCACCTGCGCCACCATCACCCGGTAATCCTCCGGCGCCATGTTGGCGACCGCGCCCATCAACAGGCCACCGGCGCTGCCGCCGGACGCGGCAACGCGATCCTTGGCCGCATAGCCCTGCGCGACCAGGCCGCGGGTGACATCGATGAAGTCGTTGAAGGTGTTCTTCTTGTGCAGCAGCTTGCCGTCGTCGTACCACTGCCGGCCCATTTCCTGGCCGCCGCGGATATGGGCGATGGCGTAGACCACGCCGCGGTCGAGCAGGCTGACCACCGAGAGGTTGAAGCCCGGGTCCATCGAGGCGCCGTAGCTGCCATAGCCGTACTGGTACAGCGCGGCGCTGCCGTCTTTCTTGAAGCCCTTGCGGTAGACCAGCGACACCGGCACCTTGACGCCGTCGCGGGCATCGATCCAGACGCGCTCGGTGACGTACTTGGACGGGTCATAGCCGATGACCGGCTGTTGCTTGAGCAGGCGGCGCTCGCCGCTGCGCACGTTGAGCTCGTAGGTCGTCGCCGGGGTGGTCAGCGAGGTGTAGCTGTAGCGCAGCCACTCGCTGTCCGGCTCGGGGTTGACCGACAGGCCCATCGAATAGGCCGGCTCGTCGGCCTTGACGTATTCCTGCTTGCCGTCGGCACGCAGCAGCCGGATCCGCTCCAGGCCGCCGGAACGCTCGTCGATGGCGGTATAGCCGTCGAACAGCTCGAAGCCCTCGATGTAGACCTTGTCGTCGTGGGCGACCCAGTCCTTCCACTGCTGGCGCGAGGTCGCATCGCTGGGCGCGCTGACGAGCTTGAAATTCTTGGCGCCATCGGCATTGGTGCGGATGATCCAGCGGCCATCGAAATGGTCGGCGTCGTACTCGACATCGCGCTGGCGCTTGGCAAGCACGGCGAACGAGGTCGGATCGGCGGCCGCGGCGTAACGCAGCTCCGAGGATACGGTGCTGTCGACGCCAATCGTGATGTACTTGTCGTCGCGGGTGCGGCCGATGCCCATGTAGAAGCTGTCGTCCTTTTCCTCGTACACCAGTACGTCGGCGCTGGCGGGGGTGCCGAGGACGTGCTTCTTCACCCGCACGGTGAGCAGGGTTTCCGGGTCGTTCTCGACATAGAACAAGGTGCGGTTGTCATCGGCCCAGACCACGTTGGGCGAGACGCCGCTGATGCGGTCCGGGTAGATTTCGCCGGTGTCGAGGTTCTTGAAGCGGATCACGTACTGGCGGCGGCCGACATCGTCCTCGGCCCAGGCCAGCAGGCGATTGTCCTGGCTGACTTCGGCGTCGCCGACGTTGAAGTAGTCCTTGCCCGCGGCCATGGCATTGATGTCGAGCAAGACCTGCTCGGCATCGAAGTCGCTGGCCGCGTTGGCCTGCTGGATGGTTGCCGCGTCCACGCCGGTGGTGTCACGGCGGCGTGCCTGCACCGGATAGTCCTTGCCGGTCTCGAAGCGGCTGTAGTACCACCAGCCACGTTCGCGATAGGGCACGCTGGCATCGTCCTGCTTGATGCGGCCGACGATCTCCTCGTACAACTTGTCCTGCAGCGGCTTCAGCGGCGCCATCACCTGGTCGGTATAGGCGTTCTCGGCATTGAGATAGGCCAGCATCGCCTTGTCCTGGCGTTCGTCGTCGCGCAGCCAGTAGTAGGCATCCTCGCGAACCGCGCCGAACGGCGCCTTGACCTGGTGCGCTTGGCGCGGGGCCTGCGGCGGGGCAAGCCCGGCGGCATGGACGGAAGTGGCGGGAAGAGTCATCAGGCAGGCGGCCAACAGGGACAGGACAGGCTTCATAGGTAGGGATCCATCCTCTGAACGCAAGGTTCGGTGTGAAGGCGAGTCTGTGCGGCGGGCGCCGCGACCGCAAGCGCCGCCAGGCCATGGCCTATCATCGGGCCATGGATGCACGTACCGAGCCCCGTCACATCGAACCTGGTTACAGCCGCCGCAGCCAGGAGATTGCGCCGTTCCATGTCATGTCGTTGCTGGCACGGGCCCAGGCGCTTGAGCGCCAAGGCCACGACGTGATCCACCTGGAGATCGGCGAACCGGACTTCACCACCGCAGCGCCGATCATCGAAGCCGGCCAGGCCGCGCTGGCGGCGGGGCACACGCGCTATACCGCGGCGCGCGGCTTGCCGGCGCTGCGCCAGGCCATTGCCGGCTTCTATCGCCAGCGCCATGGCCTGGAGATCGACCCCGAGCGCGTGCTGGTCACGCCCGGCGGCTCCGGCGCGCTGTTGCTGGCCAGCAGCCTGCTGGTGGACCCGGGACGCCATTGGTTGCTCGCAGACCCTGGCTATCCCTGCAACCGGCATTTCCTGCGCCTGGTCGAAGCCGGCGCACAATTGATCCCGACCGGTGCGGACAGCCACTATCAGTTGACACCCGAGCACATCGCCGCGCATTGGAACGCCGACAGCGTCGGTGCCCTGCTCGCCTCGCCCGCCAATCCGACCGGCAGCGTGTTGTCGCGGGACGAATTGGCCGCGCTATCGACGGCCTTGCGCGCGCGTGGCGGGCACCTGGTGGTCGACGAGATCTATCACGGCCTGACCTACGGCCTGGATGCGCCGAGCGTGCTGGAGGTCGACGACGAGGCGTTCGTGTTGAACAGCTTTTCCAAGTACTTCGGCATGACCGGCTGGCGCCTGGGCTGGCTGGTAGCGCCTTCGCGCGCGGTGCCGTCGCTGGAGAAACTGGCGCAGAACCTCTACATCAGCGCCCCGAGCATGTCCCAGCACGCCGCGCTGGCCTGCTTCACGCCCGAGGCCATGGCGATCTTCGAACAGCGCCGGGCCGAATTCCAGGCGCGCCGCGATTACCTGCTGCCGGCCCTGCGCGATTTGGGGTTCCAGATCGAGATCGAACCGCAGGGCGCGTTCTACCTGTATGCCGACATCGGCCGGTTCGGTATCGAGGCGCAGGCCTTCTGCCGCCACTTCCTCGAAACCGAGCATGTGGCCTTTACCCCGGGCCTGGATTTCGGCAGCTATCGCGCCGAACGCCATGTGCGCATTGCCTATACCCAGAGCCTGCCGCGCCTGCAGGAAGCGGTGGCCCGGATCGAACAAGGACTGGCGCGGCTGTAGGCGCGCCAGTCCTCGGCTCGCGCTTTACTTGCCGCCCAACCGCTCCCACAGGAAGCTGTACGCCAGCGCCGACATATGCGCCTGCTGCGCATTGTTCGCCGCCCCGCCGTGGCCGCCTTCGATGTTCTCGTAGTAGGTCACGTCCTTGCCGGCGTCGATCATCTTGGCCGCCATCTTGCGCGCATGGCCCGGATGCACGCGGTCGTCGCGGGTGGAGGTGAGGAAGATCACCGGCGGATACTGCTTCTTCGCGTCGAACAGGTGATACGGCGAGAAAGTCTGGATGAACTTCCAGTCATCGGTATCCGGGTTGCCGTACTCGGCCATCCACGACGCCCCGGCGAGCAAGTGGCTGTAGCGCTTCATGTCCAGCAGCGGCACCTGCACCACCACCGCGCCGAACAGCTGCGGATACTGGGTGAGCATGTTGCCGGCCATCAGGCCGCCATTGCTGCCGCCCTGCACGCCCAGGTGCGGGGCCGAGGTGATCTTGCGCGTGACCAGGTCCTGCGCCACCGCGGCCATGTCTTCATACGCCTTGTGGCGGTTCTGCTTCAGCGCGGCCTGGTGCCAGCGCGGGCCGTATTCGCCGCCGCCGCGCATGTTGGCGACGACGTAGACGCCGCCCTTGTCCAGCCACGCCCGGCCAAGGCCACCGGAGTAGGCCGGCGTCATCGAGATCTCGAAACCACCGTAGCCGTACAGCAGCGTCGGCGCCTTGCCGTCGAAGGCGAGATCCTTCGGCCGCACCAGGAAGTACGGCACGCGGGTGCCATCCAGGCTGGTGGCGAAGTGTTGCTCGATGGTGTCGCGGCTGGCATCGAAGAACGCCGGCATGGTCTTGAGCTTTTCAGGCTGCCGCCCCAATTCGACCAGCGATAGCGTGGTCGGGGTCAGGTAGTCGGTGGCGGTCAGCCACACAGCATCGCTGTCATCGCTGTCCACCGCTTCCACGCCGAGCGTGCCGAAGGTCGGGGCGCCGACGAATTCGCTCTTCTTCCAGCCGCCGGTACCCGGCGTCAACACGCTCAGGCGGTTCTTGACGTCATCGAGCACGTTGAGCACCAGGTGCTTGCGCGTCCACGCGAAGCCGGCCAGCGAGGCGGTCTCGGTGGGGGTGAACAACACGTCGAATTCGCGCTTGCCGGCCATGAAATCGTCGAACCGGGTCGCCAGCAACGAACCGGCGGCATAGGTCTTGCCGCCCACCGTCCACGGCTCGCGCAGTTCCAGCGTCAGCCACTCGCGCTTGACGCTCTTGCTGGCCGAGTTCGGTGCGTCGATCTTGCGCAGCTTGCCATCGGCCTCGCGCAGGTAGAGCTCGTCGTTGTAGAAGGCCAGGGTGCGGCTGACGAAATCGCGTTCGAAGCCCGGAGTGTCGTCGTGCACGGCGGCGATGTACATGTCGTCGGCCTTGCCTTCGTACACCAGTTCGGCCTTCTCCAGCGGCTGGCCCCGGCGCCAGCGCTTGACGATGCGCGGGTAGCCCGAGCTGGTCTGCGAGCCGGGGCCGAAATCGGTGAAGACGTAGACAGTGTCGGCATCGATCCAGCCCAACGCGCCCTTGGCCTCGGGACGGAAGAAGCCGTCGCCGACGAATTGCTTGGTGGATAGGTCGAACTCACGGGTGACGTCGGCATCCGAACCGCCGCGCGAAAGCGCAACCAGGCAGCGCTTGTAGTCAGGACGCAGGCAGTCGGCGCCGTGCCAGACCCACTGCGCGTTCTCGGCCTTGTTGAGGGCATCCAGGTCGAGCACTGTCTCCCACTTCGGGGCGGGCTTGCGGTATTCGTCCAGGGTCGTGCGCCGCCACACGCCACGCTCGTGCTGCCGGTCCTTCCAGAAGTTGTAGTAGTACTCGCCGATCTTCTGCACGCCGGGGATCTTGGCGTCCGAATCGAGTACCTCGCGGATGCTCGAATCCATCTGCTTGAACTGCGGCGTTGCCGCCAGGCGGGCCTCGGTGCGGGCGTTCTGCGCCTTGACCCATTCCAGCGCGCGGCTGCCTTCGACGTCTTCCAGCCAGGCGTACGGATCGGGGGTCATGGCGGCCTCCTTGGCAGTGGCGGACGAAGCGGTGATCAAGCCTGCGACAAGGCAGGCGGCGGCGAATTTCGACATCTATCCTCCGGGAGCGATATAGCCGCGCCACGCTAGCACACCCGTTTCCCCGCCTCCCCTGCCAAAAGGCGCGCGCTGGATTAGGCGGCGCGCGCCAACGCCGAGGCTGCGGTGCGCGCCCGGCCGCGCACCGGCAACGCGCGGCGACGGGCCTGCGGCGCGCGGCGCGGGCGAGCCAAGGTGGCTCGCAGCAAGCGCAGCGGCGACGGCAGGCGAAACCGGTACAACGCCCACCAGGCCGTCATCGGCATGCCCAGCAACCACAACGGCAGCCAGCCCAGCCAGGCGCTGTAGCCACGCGCGGCCGGCCACACCAGCACCAGCGCCAGGCCCGCCAGGGCCCCCTGGCGCACGGCGCGCAGCACGCGGGGATCGGGAGACTGGCTCGAAGCGACACGCTTGGAAGGGGTATGCAGCATGGGAGGGACTCCGGTTTGGATCGGGAAAGCCAAGTTCCCCCATCGCCATCTCACCGATTGCGACCTACCATTGACGGGAAGTTCCCTCCTGCCGGTTTAGGGTGCAGGCCATGCCAAGCCAAGACGAGCCACGATGCGCCTGACTGCCACCCTAGCCTTAGCGTTCCTCCTTGGATTGGCCGCGCCGCAGGCGTCGGCGCGCCAGGCGCCGGCGCCGGAACGGCCCGCGCTCGACCTGAAGCGGATGATGGGCACCTGGTACGTGATCGCGCGGATTCCCAATCCGGTCGAGCGCGGCCATGTCGCCAGCCGCGACGAGTACACCCTCAAGGACGAGAACTCGGTCGGCATCCGCTACGTCTATCGCGAAGGCTTCAGCGAGCCGGAACAGGAAAAGACCGCGCGCGCCTCGGTCGACGAGGACAGCGGCAGCTACGACTGGCGGGTCTGGTTCTACAAGATCGTGCCGACCCGCCAGCGCATCCTCGAGGTCGCCCCGGATTATTCCTGGATGCTGATTTCCTGGCCCGGCCGCGACCTGGCCTGGATCTTCGCGCGCTCCCCGGACATGGACAACGAGCAGTACCGCAGCCTGGTCAACAAGCTGCGCGACGACTACGGCGTCTACACCGACAAGCTCAAGCGCGTGCCGCAGCGCCGCGAACAGGTCGACAAGCTCGGCTTCGAAGTGCCGAACCGCCGTTGAGCGGTGGCCGCGACCGTCGCGGCCTCAGTCGTAGTTGCTCAGGGCCAGCGACAGCAACGCCTTGGCCTGCTCGCGCAGTGACTTCGGCTCGATGATTTCCGCGTCCGAGCCATAGTGCAGGACGTCCATCAAGAGCTCGCGCGAGACGCTATAAGGCAATTTCAACTCATAGCGACCATCGGGCAGGAAGCGGCCCTGCTGCTTCGAGTGCCAATGCTCGTCGGCCACCCAGCGCGCGGCCTTGGCGCTGAACAGGATCGTCGCCCAGCCCTTGGGCGCGCCGGAGAAGATGCCGTAGGACGCGGCCAGTTGGTCGTCCAGTTCGCTGTCGGGCACATCGCGCGCAACTTCGTCCAACAGGCGCGCATGGTTGATGCGGTCCACCGCAAAACTGCGCACGCCTTCGCGGCCGTGGTCCCAGGCGTCGAGATACCAGTTGTCGCGGTAATGGGTGATGCGTTGCGGCGAGACCGTGCGGCGGGTGGACTCGTCGGTGGAACGGGCGCGGTACTCGAAGCTCAGCTGCTTGCGTTCCAGCACGCCGGAGGCAACGCTGCGGAAACTCGCTTCGTCGAGCTTGCGGCCGCGGTGCGGGATGACCCGCACCCGGTCGACCGGCCATTGCGACACGCCGGCCTGCGCCGCCAACAGGCTTTCGATGCGCTGCTGCAGCGGTGCCAGCACCGACGCCAGCACGCCGCCGCCGGTGCGCGAGAGCAGTTGCTGCGAGGCCAACAACGCATGCAGCTCTTCCGAACTCAGCCACAGCCCGGGCAGCTCGAAACGGTCGCTCTCGCCGGACAGATAGCGAAAGCCCGCCTCGCCATCGCCTTCGACCGGCGCCATCAGCGCATCGCGCAGGAAGGCCAGGTCGCGGTACACGGTGGCACGGGAACAGCCAAGCTCATCCTGCAGCCGCGCCACCGTTACCGGATAGCGGGCCGCCTTGAGCAGGCGATGCAGGGCATTGATGCGTTCATAGCGGTCCATGCGCCGATTATGTCCGACTCGTGGCCTGGCGCGCGCGGCCGCCGGGCCAGCCAGCGTGACGCCCTTCCCATCTCCCCGGCCGGAGCCGGCGGCCAGCGGTCGCGCTTTGCGACGGGCGGCGCGACGCCGATGCTGGCGCGGTGGCAGAATCGCTCCCGGGGATCCGCCACAAACAAAGCATCGGGGAGATGCCGTGTTCAACCGAATTCCGCGGCCGCGCCCGCTTGGGGAATGCCTTTCCGCCTGCACGGAGACATCGCCGTGCTGAAACCCTCGCACGCAGGGCTGCCGGCTGGGCTGGCCCGCACGCTTGGGCTGCTTGGCCTGGGCATGTTGGTGTGGGCCTGCGTCAGCACGGCGCTGCTGCAGAGCCGTGGCGATGCCTTCGTCAACTTGCGGCCGTTCCAGGACCGCACGCTCGGCGCCGGGTTCGTGCTCGCGCTGTGCTGGGGCTGGGCGCTGTGGCCGCAGCCGGCCAATGCCGAGCAACGCCGCTGGCGTCCGCGCGCACTGGCAGCGCTGGGGCTGGTGCTGTTCGCCAATGCGGCGCTGTTGGTACTGCTGCACTTGCCCGCACATTCGCCCGGGCTGATCGCCATCGCCGGTGCGATTGCCTGCATGGGGGCCTTTGCGGCGATCGTGCTCGGCACGCAGGCACTGGAGTCGGCGGCCTCGCCATGGCTACCGCCGGCGCAGCTGGCTTTGGCGTTACTCGCTGGCGCAGTGCTGTTCTTCGCCTTCATGGCCTGGCTGTGGCCGGGTCAGATGGCCGGCGGCGGCGGGCCGACGCTGGTGTTGTTGGGCGCGATAGCGGCCGCACTGCTGATGGCCAGCTGGGCCAGCACTGGCCGAGCGTTGTTGTTGCCGATGCAGCAGCTTTGGCCGCGCTGGTCGCTGCTGTTGGGCGTGCTGCTGCTGCCCATGTTGTTGACGCTGGTGCCGGCATTGAAGCCTGCGTTGCAGAAGCCGCTGTGGTGCCTGGCGGTGCTGGGGATTGCCGGTGCGGTGCTGGCCGATGGGCGCTTGCGCCGCCGCGACACGGTCGAGGTGCAGAACGGAGCATGAAGCGCGGCGGCTGGAAATGAACCAGCGCGGGGAGCGTCCGTTATCATGAAAGCGTTCCCATTGTGCCTATTGGCCGCCTGATCGAGAGCCGACCATGCCCCGCTGTGCCTTGTTGTCCGCAGTTCTTCTGCTTTCCTGCTCCGGCGCCGCCGCCGCGCAGGCCGGTTCCACAGCCGTCCCGAATGGCCCGACCGATCCCGCCGCCGTCGTCATTCCTTCGCCCTGGAGCGGTTCCAGCGGCGAATTCGGCTTTGCTTCGGCGCACGGCAACAGTTCCACCGAGAGTTTCAATGGCCGTCTGCGCGGCCGCTATACAGACGGCGACTGGATCCATTCGCTGGATCTGTTCGGCATGCGCTCCAGCGCCGAATACACCATCACCGCCGACGATGGCAGCACCACGCGCGAGCGCCAGACCACGGCCGAGCGCTACACCGCCGCCGCCGGCAGCGCCCTGCAGTTGGGCGAGCACCGCCAGCTGACCGCCACCGGCCGCTATGAAACCGACGACTTCGCCACCTACGATCGCCTGGCGACCTTCGGCATCGGCTACGGCACCCGGCTTCTGGACTGGCAGCGCTTCTATCTCGATGCGCAGATCGGCCCCGGCGTGCGCCGCGCGCATGACTCGGTGGAGGACCGCACCGAAACCGGCCTGATCGGCCGCGGTCTGTTCGACCTCAAGTACACCATCACCGACAACACCGACCTGGTGAACACGCTGCTGGTCGAATCGGGCAGCTACAACACCTATGCGCAGAACGACTTCGGCCTGCAGGTGGCGATGAACCAGCGCTTCGCGCTGAAGGCGGCCTGGCAGTTGCGCCACAACAGCGATGTCAGCGACGACAGCAAGAAGACCGACACGCTGACCACGGTCAACCTGGTCTATACCTTCAAGTAACAGGCGGTCGGGGCGGCCATCCCCTCAGTCGCGGGCATACGGCCCCAACAACAGGTCCCCGCCCGCTTCCAGCAACCGCCGCGCGACCTCGCGGCCCAGCGCCTCGCGATCGTCCACGGCGCCCTCGCCTTCGGCACGCACCAAGCGCCCGTCGGCCGCATCGCCGACCAGCGCCTGCAGCTGCAGCTGGCCCTGGCGATGCTGTGCGAACGCCGCCACCGGCACGTGGCAACTACCGTGCAAGGCACGGTTCATCGCCCGCTCGGCCTCCACGCATTCGCGCGTGGCCAGGTGGTCGAGCGTGCCGAGCAATTCCATCACCTGCGGGTCGTCGCCGCGGCATTCGACTGCAATCGCCCCCTGCGCCGGCGCCGGCAACCATTGCGGTGCGGCCAGGCGGGCGGCGATGCGCGCGCCCAGGCCGAGACGCTGCAGCCCGGCACAAGCCAGCACGATGGCGTCGTAATCGCCCTGGTCAAGCTTGGCCAGGCGCGTGTTGACGTTGCCGCGCAGGTCTCGCAGCTCGAGGTCTGGACGCAGCGCGCGCAACTGCGCCTGCCGCCGCAGCGACGAGGTGCCCACGCGCGCGCCCTGTGGTAGCGCCTGCAGCGAGGTGTGGGTCGACACCAGAGCATCGGCCGGATCGGCGCGTTCGAGGATCGCCGGCAACACGAACGGTGCATCCAGCTCCATCGGTACGTCCTTGAGCGAATGCACCGCGCAATCGGCCTCGCCCCGCAACATCGCCAGCTCGAGCTCCTTCAGGAACAGGCCCTTGCCGCCGATGGCCGCCAGTGAGCGGTCGAGCACTTCGTCGCCGCGCGTGCTCAACGGCACCAGCAACACTTCAAGATGTGGGTGCAGCGCGTGCAGGCGGGCGGCGACGTGTTCGCTCTGCCACAGGGCGAGCGGGCTCTTGCGGGTGGCGATGCGCAGGGTCTTCATGCCGCAATTATCAACCCTGGCGCAACTCTCCGCGCAGATTCGCCACGCAGCGGCGGCTCACTTCCAGCGGCTGGGCCACGTCGCGCAATACCGCGTGCACCTGGCCATCCCCGGCACGGCGCAACTCGGTCAGCTGGCCGCGTGCCACCAGGCAGTTGCGGTGGATGCGCACCAGGCGCTCGGCGAATTCTTCCTCGAGCGACTTCAACGATTCCTCGATCAAGTCCTCGCCACGCGCGTGATGGACGATGACGTATTTTTCCTCGGCCTGCAGGTAATGAATCTCCTCGATCGGGATCAGCCGCAGGCTGCCACGCAGGCGCGCGCACAAATGGGTGCGCCGACGCGCCGGTTCGCTGACCAGCGCCGGCAGGCGCCCGGCGATGAAGGTGGCTGCCCGCTCCAGGGCCGCGGCCAGGCGTTCGGGCCGCACCGGCTTCATCAGGTAGTCGATGGCGGCCGCGTCGAAGGCCGATAGCGCATGCTCGTCGTAGGCGGTGCAGAACACCACGGCCGGGCGCCGGGCGAAATCGCGCAGGTGGCGGGCCGCCTCGAGTCCGTCCACGCCTGGCATGGCAATGTCCAGCAGCACGACGTCGGGCTGGCGGGCGGCCGCCAGTTGCAGCGCCTGTTCGCCGTTCTCGGCCTCGCCCACCAGCTCCACGCGCGCGTGCGCAGCGAGCAGATCACGCAGGCGTTCGCGTGCCAGCGGTTCGTCGTCGGCAATCAGGACTTTCACGGCGACGGCCCCGCGGCCGCCGACGGCGTGCACTTGTGCATGTTTCCCCTTCTCCCCCACCCGGGCGGACCGGTGGCGCGCGTCCGGCTATTTCAGCGGCAGGACGATCTCGCATGCATAGTAGCCGCCGCTCCAGCCGGCCGTCATCCGCGCCGCCGGGCCGAACCGGTAGGCCAGGCGATGGGCGATGCTGGCCTGGGCATGGCCGGCGCCGCGGCCGAGGGGGTCGGCGGCGACGGTCGGGTCCGGGGCCGGGTTGACGATGCGGATGTGCAAGGCCTGGCCTTGCTGGCTCAACGCCAGCGTCACCACCCCGCCGGCCGGCAAGCGCGAGATGCCATGCAGGACGGCGTTCTCCACCAGCGGCTGCAGGAACAGGCGCGGCATCGGCAGCGTCCACGGCAGCGGCTCGACGCGCTCCCATTGCACCGCCAGGCGCTCGCCCAGGCGCAGCGACTCGATCGCCAGATAGCGTTCGGCCAGCTCGCACTCGCCGCGCAGGGTCGAATCGCCCTCGCCGGCGCCCAGTGCGGCACGGAACAAATCCGACAGGTCGAGCACCGCCTGCTCGGCCACCAGCGGGTCGCGCCGCAACAGGCTGGCGATGAGATTCATGCTGTTGAACAGGAAATGCGGGCGGATGCGCGCCTGCAAGGCATCGGCCTCGGCGCGGGCATTGGCCTGGACCTGGGCCGCCCAGCGGTCGCTGACGTAGAAATAGCGCAGGGCCAGCGCGGTGATCAGCGCCACCGTGGCTGCGCAGCCGAGGCTGAAACGCCAGAAACCAATGCCCTGCCCGGGCGGTCCGCTGCCGGTGACCGCGTACAGCGCGTGCACGATGCCGGTACCGAGCAGCGCCGCCAGTGCGGCAGCAGTGACCGCCAACAGAGCGCCCAGGCGCGGTGGCAAGCGTGCCAGCGGCTCGCGCAGGACGCATAGCAGCGCGGTGACACCCAACGCCAGCCACAACGCCAGGCCCGAGGCCGACAGGAACCCGGACAGACTCACGGGACCGGAAGCGCCCGGGACCAAAAGCACCACCACCACGACCAGTTCGGCCAACCCCACCATCGCGCCCACGCGCGGCAGCCGGCACAGTTCCGGCATCCAGGGCTGCGGTGGGCGCGGGTCGCTCACGCGGACTCAGGCCGCTGCGAACCGGCGATCCATCCAGGCCGCCAGATCAGCGATTTCTTCGGCGCAGACTTGATGCGCCATCGGGTATTGATGCCACTCCACCTCAAAGCCCAGCTGTTGCAGCTGCTCGGCGCTGTTGCGGGCATGTACCAGCGGGATGACCGGGTCGCTGCCGCCATGGGCCATGAACAGCGGTTGGCGCTGGGCGCCGGCCACCAGATGCTCGGCCGCGTGCGCCAGGTCCGGCAGATACGTGGACAGGCCGATCAAACCGGCCAACGGCACTTGCCGGCGCAGGCCCGCGGCCAGGGTCACCGCGCCGCCTTGCGAGAAACCGGCCAGCAACAGCCGCTCCGGACCGATGCCCCGGGCCGCCTCCCGCTCGATCAACGCCTCGACCTGCGCCACCGATTCGAGCACGCCCTGGCGATCGGCGCGATCGGCGAAATCGAAACTGGCGATGTCGTACCAACCGCGCATGCGCACGCCGTTGTTGATCGTGATCGGCCGCACGGGTGCGTGCGGGAAGACGAAGCGCAGCGCCGGCCAGTGCGGGCGTACCAGTTCGGGCACGATCGGCGCGAAGTCGTTGCCGTCGGCACCCAGGCCGTGCAGCCAGACCACGCTCCACTGTGGCGAGTCGGCGGTTTCGATCTCCAGTCCGTCCAGCGCTGACGACATCGTGCGGCTTCCGTAAGGCGAAAGCCGCATTATGCCTGCGTCGCCGCCGGGCTCAGCCGGCGGTGTCGGCCTGCGCGGCCAGCCGCCGCAGTTCGGCCGCGCGCACCATCACGCTGGGCGGGCTGCGTTCTTCGGGAATCGAGAAAATGCCAACGCTCTGCAGCCACTCGCCGGCGCGGCGCAATGAGGTCAGCCCCACCACCGGGATGGCCAGCGCCATGCCGATCACCACCGGGGCCATCCACGCCGCCAGCGCCGGCGAAACGAAGTAGGCCATGCCCCCGACCAGCACGCCGAACACGCTCAGGCCGCCGTAGCCCTTCACCAGCGTGGCCCAGGAGATCTTGCCGTCGTCGCGCTGCTGCGCGTCCCAGCCCGAATCCTTGCCAGCCAGCACTTCGGCCACGCCGCGCGATTGCAGGTACATCACTACCGGCGCCATCAGCGCCGCCAACACGGTTTCCAGCAGGATGCTGGCCAGCGCCCGCAGCGCACCACCGCAACCGCGGCGTTCATTGCGGTTCAACAGCAGCGCCACATAGCCCAGCAGCTTCGGTGCCAGCAGTACGCCCATGGTCAGGGCGAACACCCACAACACGCCATTGTCGGCGCGGGTCTGCCAGTAGCGCGCCGGCGAGAAGGGAATCTCGGCGGCGAGATCGATGCCGCCCTCGAACAGCGGGATCGCGATACCGATCAGCATCAGCATCGCCCACATCGGCGCGGTGAAGTAGTGGCCGATGCCGATCATCATGTGCATGCGGCTGATCCAGTGCAGGCCCTTGGCGGCAACCACCTTGGAATGCTGCAGATTCCCCTGGCACCAGCGGCGGTCGCGGATCAGCAGGTCGGTGAGGGTCGGCGGGCCTTCTTCGTAGCTGCCCTGCAGGTAGGGCACCATGTGCGTGGCCCAGCCGGCACGACGCATCAGCGCCGCCTCGACGAAATCATGGCTAAGCACGTGGCCGCCGAACGGCTTGCGCCCCGGCAACGCGGGCAGGCCGGCATGGGCGGCGAAGGCGCGGGTGCGGATCACCGCGTTGTGGCCCCAGTAATTGCTCTCGGCACCATGCCACCACGCCACGCCATAGGCGATGATCGGGCCGTAGACACGGCCGCCGAACTGCTGCATGCGTGCGAACAAGGTGTGGCCATTGACCACCGCCGGCAGGCTCTGGATCAGGCCCACGTCGGGATTGGCCTCCATGCCGGCGACCAGGCGCACGATGGTGTCGCCGCCCATCAGGCTGTCGGCATCGAGGATAAGCATCTGCGGGTAGTTGCCGCCGAAGCGGCGCACCCAGTCGGCGATGTTGCCGGCCTTGCGCCCGGCATTGTCGGCGCGGCGGCGGTAATAGATGCGGCCGGTGTTGCCGGTGCGTTCGCACAGCGCGCGGTACTCGCGTTCCTCGGCCTGGCCGATGTCCGCGCGGGTGGTATCGCTGAGGATGAAGAAGTCGAAGTGCTCGATCTGGCCGGTGGCCGCCACCGATTCGAAGATCGCCTGCAGGCCGGCCAACAGGCGGCGCGGGTCTTCGTTGTAGGTGGGCATGAGCAGCGCGGTGCGGCTGTGCAGGACCGGCAGGGGGGCGTCTGGGTCGATGCCGAGCTTGCGCCCGCGTCCGAACACCACGCTGATGAAGCCGGCCACTGCGCTGGCGAAGGACATGGCGATCCAGGCGAACAACAGGACGAACAGCACCAGCAGGCAGCCTTCGAGGATGCTGATGCCGCCATCCCACATCACCATCAGCATCATCCAGGTGGCAGCCAGCGTCATCGCCGCAGTGCCGCCGATCAAATACAGGCGGCGCAGGCCGATGCCGCCGGGCGCGGTGCGTTGCCGGCGCACTTGCAGGCGGCCTTCGCGCAGCGACTGCTCGGGCATCCCCAGCGGGGACTCGGCCGGCAACACGGCCATCCCGGCGTCAGCGGCGGCGGCGGCGGCGGCCGCCACATCGATCGCGGTGGCACTCACTTCAGCGTGCTCCTGCCGGCGCCGGACGCGAACGTGCCGCCGCGCAGGCGCGGGCCGGATACCGCGGCCTGCCGCGCAATGCATTCCCAACCACTACGAACACAAGCACTCCTCGGCCGCGACGGATATCGCCGCCCATGTTAGGTCATCACTGTAGGCGCGCTGTGGGCGCCCTGTTCAGGGAGCCCCTCCCGGCTACCTTCGGGCGGGAGACTACGCCGTCGCGGCCCAACCGTGGCCCAACGCTGAATAGGCGGACCCGCCCCGCCTACAGGGACTGGCCGAGCTCGATAAAGACGGTGCGGTGGCCGCCCTCGCGCATGCCCATGCCGAAGATCAGCGGGCCGATCCAGGAGTCGAAGCCAATGAACAGGCTGCCGTTGACGATGCCGTCAGCCAGGCTCATGTCGCTGCGGCGCTGCCAGGCGTTGCCGTACTCCAGCGTGGCGCCTACCTGGGCCGAGCGCCCGAACACGCGACCTAGCTCATAGCTATACCCGGCCACGGCCAGCGCGTAGTCCTGGCCGGTGAGCTCGTTGCGCTGGAAGCCGGCCAGGCGCCAACGCCCCCCCAGCCGGTACAGGCTTTCGACCGGCGCCACGCCAGAGGCGGTGACGTGGTAGCGCAGGCCCAGTTGCACGGCATGCGGTCCGAAGCTGCGCGCGCCGATGAGGTCGAAGTCGAGCTGGTCGAATTCGGCATCGGCGCCGAGCCATTCGCGCGAGCTGCGCCAACCGAGCCGTGCATAGCTGCCCTCGCGCGGGAGGAACACGCTGTCGATGTCGTCCCAGCGCAAGCGCGCGATCAGAGCGGCCTGTTGGAAGTGCAGACTGGGCAGGCTCGGGTCGCCGATCATCACCTCGGCGTTGCCTGCGTAACGTTCTGCGCCGATCGAGAGTGCGGCCACGTTGGAGAAATTGCGCGCCAGGGAAACCTCGCCGCCGTAGCGTTGCACGCGGTAGCGCTCGATACGGTTGCCGCTGCCGTCGAAGATATTGAAGCTGCTGGTCTGGAACCCGCCCAGCACGTCGAATGCGTAGCGATTGCGCGGGTCCAGTGGTGCGTAGAACTCGCCCGTCAGCCCCGGCTCGCTGCCAATCTGGGCCACCACGCGGGCCTCGGCGCCATTGGGCGTGATCGGCGATATCCGCAGGCCGGCGCGCAGGTTGGTGTCCTGGTCGCCGGACAAATCATTGCTCAGGGTCAGGCCGGCTTCGAGGTAATAAGGGCCGTTGGGCTTGGGCGTGGCGGTGAGGACCAACCCGGTCTGCTCGTCTTCGCGCACGATCTCGTAAGTCAGGCCGGACAGCGTGCCCATGCCGTAGGCATGCAGGATGCCTTCCTGTAGGGCCGCCACGTCCAGCGGCTGGCCGACTTTGACTGGCAAGTAGTTCATCAGCACCGCGTCGGAATAACCGGTGGTGTTGACCAGGCGCACAAACGCGAGCGTCGGACTGGCGGGCAGCGGGGTGCGCTGGCGCGCCTGGAAGGCGGCGTAGGTGGCTTGGTCGACGCTATAGCGACGCAACGCCGGGGCGGCTGCATCTGCAGCCACCTGACCGATCTCCAGCGCCAGCGCCGCCTTCTCGAACTCGCCGGTGGCCACGCGGCCGGTCAGGTCGGGGCGAATGACGAGGTCCTCGGCGCCCAGCGTGGCCAATTGGCGCTGCGCGCTGCCAACGGTGAGGAAACCGCTCATCTGGTCGACCACGTCGAGCACGCTGGCATCGTTGCCGAGCACGCGCAGCGGCGTGCCGACATCGACCGCGATGATGCGCTCGGCACCCATGGCGCGCACCACGTCGATCGGAATCTGGTTGGCAATGCCGCCGTCCAGCAGCACCCGGCCGTCCAGGTTCACGGGCCGCATGATGCCCGGCAGCGACATGCTCGCGCGCATGGCCATGGCCAGGCTGCCGTGGTCGATCGCCACGGCCTGCCCGGTGTTGATATCGGTGGCGACAGCGCGGAACGGAATAGGCAGGTCGTTGAAATTGCCGGCGACGCGGCCGCCGCCGGTGGCTTCTTCGAAGACCGCGATGAGCCGCTGGCCCTGGCTCATGCCGGCGGCCAGGCGCGCGCCTGGATTGTCGCCGCCGAAACCCACGCCCAGCGGGGCCAGGCGGGTGTAGTCGTCGCTCTTGCGGCGCAGCGTGCGCTCGCGCCGCGGCAAGGTATCGGTGAAGGTCGACCGCCAGTCGATGCCCAGCACGGTGTCCTCGATCTGCCGCGGGCTGCGGCCGGCCGCGTACAACGCGCCCACCAGGGCGCCGGCGCTGGTGCCGGCGATGCAATCGACCGGAATGTGCAGTTCCTCGAGCTTCTTCAGCACGCGCACGTGCGCAATGCCGCGAGCGCCGCCGCCACCGAGCGCCAGGCCGATGCGCGGGCGGGTATCGCCGGGGGCGCGCTGACCGCATTGTTGTCCGTCCAGCCCAGCCAACGGCGCCGGGCTCTCCGGGACCGATGCCGGTTGCTGCGCCCGTGCAATGCCAGCCGGCAGCGCTAACAGCGCCAGTGCCAGTGCCAGCAGCCAGCGGTGCGAACCTGAAACCGTGGCGATTGGCGTGGGCATGGGGTTCTCGTTGGCATCAGCGCCAGGCGCTGCCCATCTGGATGTAGAAGGTGTGGTCTTCCGGACCCCATGCATAGTCGAGACCGCCGTACAGCCCGAGCTTGCGGGCGAGCAGATAGCGGAAGCCGGCGCCCTTGGCCACGGCGGTGGTGGCGTCGCTGAAACTGTCGTGGCGACCCCAGGCACGGCCGGCACCGAGGAAGCCGATCAATGCCCAGCGCGGGGTGAGGTTCCAGCGCAACTCGGTCTCGAGCATCGCTGCACGCTGATCCTGGTAACGGCCAGCGGCAATGCCACGCATGTCGACATAAGGCAGGCGGTAGAACGGCACGTCGCCTTCGACCGCGCGCAGGTCCAGGCGGCCACCGACGATCAGGCGCTTGTCCCACAGCGGTTGGTAGGCAAAGACATGGGCGCGGTAACTGTCGAAATCGACATCGCCGCCGAAGGCTTCGCGATAGAAGTTACCGTCGAACACGCCGGTCCAGCCACTGGAGGGGGTGAACGGGTTGTCGCGGGTGTCGTACTCCAGGGTGAGGCCCAGGCCCGAGGACTTCTGCGTCAGTTCCTTGTCGGTAAAGAACTGACGGTCCGAGTCGACGTCAAAGGCGATGTCCATGTCCATGTAGATCCACGTCGCGCCGATGAAGAAATCATCGTCGCCGATGCGCCGCATCACCTGCTGGAACGAGGCCAGGCCATCGACATTGTAGCCGATCTCCTGCACCGGGAAGAAGCGGCCCTGGGTATAGAAGTCCAGGTTGAGCGAGGCCTTGCCTACGCCGCCCTTGTAGCGCCAGCGGTCTTCGTCGAAGTGCAGCATCGCGCCGGCACCGTAGGCATGGCTGCCGTTCTCGGTTTTCATGCCCATGACGCCATAGATGTTCGGCGCGATGAAGCGGGTCTTGCCGCTGGCGGTGGTGCGGGTAGCCGCGCTGCCTTCGGGACGATGGAAGAACGCCAGGGCGACGCCACCGCCGTAGCCCAGCGCCGGCTCGGTGATGATGATGGGGACGGGCAGGAAGCCGCGGTGGTTGAGCAGCCAGTCGGACATGTCCAGATGCCCGTCCTGGGGGTCGTGCAACATTTGCCAGAAACCGGCCTTGCCTGGTGTGTCCGTTGCCGGCGCCCCTTCCTGCACCGACGCCACAGCAGTCGGCGCGGCGCTAACCGGGCTTTCGCCGGGAATGCCGTCGTTGGCAGCGGCCCAGGGAGCCGCCACCAGCGCGCAGCCCATGGCAACGAGCGCAAGGCTTCCCCGAACTGGCGCCGCGCGGCCCCGCCGTGTGGCGGGCCCGCATGGCCGCGGCACCGACGCAGAAGGTTGCGCCTCGGTCACTTGGCCGGCGCCGAACCCGGCGGGAAGCCGGCGAACATCTTGGTCAGTCCCGCATCGACCGCAGTGTTGACGCGCTCGGGCGTGCTCGGCACGGTGCCACTGGCGGTGCCGCGCCAGATCGCCTGCTGGGTCTTGGTGTCGAACATGTCCACCACGAGGGTGCCGACATCGTAGGTACGCACGGTGGTCTGGGCGCTGCCCATCGCCATGCCGCCGCCCCAACCGCCGCGCCAGCCCCATCCGCCCATGCCCGTGCCGGTATAGAACGTATCCAGGGTTTGCCGCTGCGAATTGATGACGTGCGCGGCCAGGGTCACCTGGCCATCGGGTGCCTGGCGCCAGCCGAGCGCGGCCAAGCGGGTGTCGATGCCATCGATAATGCGCTGGCTGACCAGCGGCGAGCTCGCCTGCGGTTTCATGCCCCAGGTGTAGGTGCGGTACTGGGCGAAATTGACGGCCGGATCATGGTCGGTCTTGACCGTGGGCGAGGACGCGCAGCCGGCAACCAGCAGCGCTGCGAGCGCGAGGGTGACGAAGCGGGATTTCATGGTGTTCTCCTGTGAAGTACATGGATGTGGTCAGCGGACGGCACGCTGGCTTTCGCCCGGCGCCTGCCGGGTCAGAAGCCAAAGCCGGCAGTGACCATCAGCGGATCGCCCTTGAAACGGTTCTTGACGTTGAACTCGCTGACATAGCGCACGCTCAGGTCCAGGTGCTGGCCACCGGACCACTTCTTGCCGTAGCTGAGGATCGGCCCGAGGCCCAGCGAGTGTCCGCGGAAGCCGCCGAGGCGGTCGGCGGTCGCGCCGGAATCGTCGCCCAACTGCTGCAACCAGCCGCCCACCACGCCAAATCCCCAGCCATCGGCGGTGCGCTTGACCAGCATGGTGTCCAACCGCCACACGGGCGCGTTCTTGTAGTCGGTGTCGTCGTTGCGCGAATAGAAGTCGACCGCGCCCAGCACGCTGAATTCCAGCGTTCCTTTCTGGAACAGATGGGTGTAGCCCACGCTTGGCGAGACCGTCCAGACATTGAGGCCGGGGTTGGCCAGTTTGTCGGGGTCGTACTTGGCCGTGGGGGCGTACACGTACAGGCCCAGCGAAAGGTGTTCGACCTGGCTGATGTGGTAGCTGGCGATCACCGGCGCGAAGTACAGGTCGAACCAGTCCGATGCGCTGTCGCTGACCCGCCGCTGCGCGGCACCGGCATCGAGCGTGGCGGTGACCTTGGGCAGGATGTAGGGCGCGGTCACCATCGAGGCGAAATTCCAACGGCCCTCGCCGGTGGGCCAGATGTAGACGCCGGTGGCCGACCACAGGTCGATGTCCGCGCGCAGGCCCAGGGAGACCTGGCCGGCGATCGGGGCCGGGCGGCTGGCGCCGATCTCGCCGTCGTAGTGGACATAGCCCAGCGACCACTGCATGCCCGGCTCGGGCGGCACGATGCCGGCGTAGGCCTGGATCTGCACGCCGGTGATCGAGCGCCCCAGTGCGCCCTCGGTGGCGGCCGCCGGCAGCGCAGCGATGGCGGGAAGCAGGCAGGCCAGCAGCGGAAGCAGGCGCGGTCGGTGTGGATTCATGGCGATTTCTCAACAGGAGCTGGGTCGGCAGAGGTGACAGGAACAACGCGGGCGCGACCTTCGCGCTCGCGCAGCTCATCGATGTCGCGTTCGAGGAAGTAATTGAGGAAGGTCCGGATCACCGCCACCGCACCGAGCATGCCGACCTCTTTCCAGGTCGGTGCGATGGACGATTCGATGATGTCGGCGGCCAGTTGGAACGTCAGCGCGGCCACCAGCCAGCGGCCGTAGGTCAGCCACAGGGTGCGGCGGGCATGGCCATCGACGGTGCGGCCACGCAGTTCGCCCAGGAACAACCGGCCCGCGGCGAGGAAAGCGTGGATCGAGGCGACCGCGACGATCAGCAGCGCCATGCCATCGATGATGACGACCACTGGCTCGGTGAACGTAATCAGCCACGACTTGAGCATTTCAACGCTCCCCTGGACGCACGACGCAACGGAAGCCGAGATGGCAGGTAGCGGTGTCGATCGGCTGGGCCATGCGCGCGGCAGGCCGATACCGGCGGCAATAGTTCGGCGCGCAAACGTGCGAACCGCCCTTCATCACCCGGCGCGGCATGCGCGGCCCACTGGCGCGTGGATCGACGCTGTCCTCGCGCTTGGCGCCGCGCGGGTTTTCCAGCGTGCAGCAAGGCCGGCCCGGCAATTGGTCGTGGGCCTGGTACCAATCGCTGGTCCATTCCCAGACATTGCCGATCATGTCGAACAGGCCATAACCGTTGGCCGGGAAGCTGCCCACCGGCGAGGTCCAGGCGTAGCCATCCAGCACCTGGTTGTCCCACGGGAACTCGCCTTGCCAGGTGTTGGCCATGTACTGCCCATCCGGCACAAGTTCATCGCCCCAGGCGAATTCGCCCGACTCGCGCCCACCGCGCGCGGCGAATTCCCACTCGGCCTCGGTGGGCAGATCCTTGCCGGCCCAGTGCGCATAAGCGAGCGCGTCGTCGAACCCCACCTGGACCACCGGGTGGTCGTCGAGGCCTTCGAGCGTGCTGTCCGGCCCGCGCGGATGGCGCCAGTCGGCGCCGGGCACGTAATGCCACCAGTTGTGTGTGTTGCGCAGGTCGACACGACCGGCCGGTGGCACGAACACCACCGACGACGGCACCAGCAGGGCGGGATCTACACCGGGGTAGTCGGCGGGATCGACCGGCCGCTCGGCCAGGGTCAGGTGCCCGGTCGCCTCGACGAAACGCGCGAACTGTCGGTTGGTGACCGCGTAGCGGTCGATCGCGAACGCCGCCACCTGCACTTTGTGCGCAGGGCGCTCTTCCGGGTAGTGATCATTGGAACCCATCAGGAAGGCGCCGCAAGGAAGCTGCACCATCTCCGTGGGGACGTGCCAATCGCCGTCGGCCGGACTCATGCGAATACCCTCCCCCAATCCTGTTTCATGCTCACCTCATGGATGCCAAGCGCCTGCGCCTGGTCCAGCGCTTCGCTCAACGGACTGACCAGGAAGTGCCGATCGTAGGCGCTTTCGCGTTCGCCATCGTCATGGTGCAGGACCAGCGCCAAACGCTCGCCTTCACCGGCCAGCGTGTAGCGCAGCATCGCCAGGTCGCCGTCGGAATTGCCGAACGCCAGGATCGGTCGCCGCCCGATGTGCAGGGCGATGTTCACTGGCTTCTCGTCGCGATCGTCGAAGCTGCCGACCTCCGGAAGCTTGCGGATCTCCGCCTTGCCGTCGGACAACTCGAGCTTCGCGCGCGTACTTGAACCCACCACCTGCTCCGGCGGCACGCCATACAAACGCTCGGCCACCACGCGGACGAACTCGATACCGCCGCCGGTGACAATGAAGACCTTGAAATCGTGCTGACGCAGGAAGTCCATCAGCTCCAGCTGCGGCTGGTAGATGCAGGCGGTAAACAGGCGCCCGAACTTGGGATGCTTGGCCTCGGCCAGCCAGGCGTCGGCGGTCGCGCGGAAGTGTTCGATCGTCATCCCCGCATGCACCGCAAAGGCCGGTTCGAATACGTCGCGCTTGGGCAGCGACTGCAGGGTCTTCAGGTCGTGCTCCAGCATCGCGCGGAACGCGGGCTTGTCGCGCAGCGAGGGATCCAGCTGTGCCAGGCGCTCCACCTGGCTCAAGGTGAAATAGATCTGTACGTATAGCGGGTACTCCGCCCACAGCGTGCCGTCGTTGTCGAACACGGCGATGCGCTCGGCCGGCGGCACATAGCCGTCGCCTTCCTCGCGCGTCACACGATCCACGAAGCCGATGATGGCTTCACGGACGAGGCCGTCGTTCCATGATGGCAAGGGATGGGACATTCGGGTTACTCCTGGACAGTCGCATTCACCCAGGCGCGGCGCCCGCACCTGGGTGAACGCCTGGGTCAATGGCTGCCGGTGGCAGCGTCCTGCAACACCTTCAACGCATCGTCGATCGTGAACGAATTCGGATGCTGGATGGGCGGGAAATCCTTGAACGTCGCCGCCCACTTGTCCGCCAGTGCCCACGCCCCGTACAGGATGTACGCGTGGTACAGGAACCACTCGTAGTACGAATTCGACGTGATGTCGGCGTACTCGTAGGGGTCGGTGCGCAGGTTGAACAGTTTGGGAAGACGCAATCGGGTGAAAGGTTCGGCCCACACCTGCATGGTTCCCTTGCAACGCTGTTCCATGAACACGACCTTCCAGTTGTCGTAGCGCACGCCCAGCACGTCGCCATCGTCACTGAGGTAGATGAAGAGATTGCGTGGGCTCTTTGCCGCCTGGCCGGTCAGGTACGGCACCAGGTTGTAGCCGTCGATGTGGTTCTTGTAGGTGCGACCGACCGCCTTGTAGCCCTTCTTGGCCTTCTCCACGATGTCAGGCTCGCCGGCCATCGCCAGGAAGGTGGGGAACCAGTCGTGGTGCTGGACGATCTCGTTGGAGATGACCCCCGGCTGGATATTGCCCGGCCAGCGCACCAGCAGCGGAATCCGGAAGGCGCCTTCCCAGTTGGTGTTCTTCTCGCTGCGGAACGGCGTGGTCGCCGCGTCGGGCCAGGAGTTGCGGTGCGGGCCGTTATCGGTCGAATACATGACGAAGGTGTCTTCGTCGATGCCAAGCTCCTCGAGGAAGTCCAGCATCTCGCCGACATTCTTGTCGTGGTCGATCATGGTGTCGTGGTACGGGGACTGCCAGCGCCCGGCCTGGCCGAGGCTGGACTTCTTGGTGTGGGTGAAGCAATGCATGTGCGTGGTGTTGAGCCACACGAAGAATGGCTCGTCGTTATCCTGCGCTCGCTGGATGAAGTCTTTGGCAGCGGCCACGAACTCGTCATCGCAGGTCTCCATGCGCTCGGTACTTAGCGGGCCGGTGTCCTTGATCTTCTGCTTGCCGACCTTGCCCCACCGCGGCTGCACCGTGGTGTCGTCCTTGTCGGTGGCCCAGCTGTGGATGACGCCGCGCGGCTCGATCCCCTTGCGGAATTCGGCAAAATCCTCTTCCGGGTAGTAGTCGTACATCTCCGGCTCTTCTTCGGCGTTGAGGTGATACAGGTTGCCGAAGAATTCGTCGAAGCCATGGTTGGTCGGCAACATGTGATTGAGGTCGCCGAGGTGGTTCTTGCCGAACTGGCCGGTCCGATAGCCCTGGTTCTTGAGCGCCCCTGCAATGGTCATGGCTTTTTCGGTCATGCCAATCGGCGCGCCCGGAATGCCGACCTTCGACAGCCCGGTGCGGTACACACTCTGCCCGGTGATGAAGGAGGAGCGGCCCGCGGTACACGATTGCTCGCCGTAGGCGTCGGTGAACATCATCCCCTCCTTGGCGAGGCGATCGATGTTCGGGGTCTGGTAGCCCATCAAGCCGTGGCTGTAGCAACTGAGGTTGCTGATGCCGACGTCGTCACCCCAGATCACCAGGATGTTGGGCCTGCGCGCGCCGCTACCCGCTGACTTCTTGGAAGTAGCTGGCGCAGCTTTCTTGGCGGCGACCTTCGGGGGCGGCGCCTTCTTTACGGGTGACTTGACCATAAACAAATCCTCAGGGCAGCGAGAGACAACGGAGCTCGGCAATCAGGCCGGCACGTTCAGGTCGAACACCATGCTGGTGATGGCGAGCAGCCCCACCATCCACAACAGCACGGCAATGATCAGGCTCAGTGACACTGGATACGGGCTTTCGCCGTGGATCAGCTGCTCGAGCGCCATCTGCCGGCGTTCCTTTCGCAGCGCGAGCATGAACTGCAGGTGGTAGACAATCCCCAGGGTCAGCATCAACACCCCCAGGATCACCAGCGCCATGCCGAAATTGCGCGGCGCATGATTGCTGAAACCCACATGCAGGGCTTGCTCCACCAGGTGGCTGAAGACCTGGTAGATGGTGAAGCCGAAGCCGATCAACGACAGCGCGGTGCGCATGACCGACATCAAGGTGCGGTCGGCGCTCATGCGGGTCCGCTGAAACGACAGCCCGGTACGGCGCATCGACATCTCGGTGCGCTCGCCGGACAGGTCGGTGCGGTACTCCGACAGTGAGGTGCGGTGCTCGGAAAGCTGCGTGCGATGGTTGGACAGCCCGGTTCGATAGTGCGAGTACGTCACCGAGGCGGCATCGGCGTTGCTCTCGTCCACCTGCGGCAACGGTGGCGGCGCGGTTTCCTCGACCCGATGGGGTCGCACTGGCGGTGTTTCCGCTGTGCGGGACGAGGCGACGGATTCTTTGGGGGGAGTTTGTGCCATGTGGGATTTGTCCTCAGGACTGGCTGTGCCGTTGCCGCCAGCGCCGTGCGATCCGGGCAATGGGGCCGCGCAGCAGCAGGTAGGGCACGAAGGCCAGCACAATGGATATGACCAACGTCTCCAACGGGTGGCGGAAAGCGCCGAACACCTTGAACTGGTAAATCACGTCCATCGCGACGCCAAGCAGCAGGATGCGGGCCACCGCCGAGAAACCCTCGCGGAAAGTCTGTACGCGCTCGCCATAGTTGGCGCCATGCACCAGCTTGACGAAGTACGGCGAGCGGCCCAGCTTGGCGTCGCGCAGGCCGTCGATTGTGGCGGTGATGATCGCCATGGTCGGCTGCAGCAGCAGGCGAAACGTCATCGGGCCGTCGGTGCGGCCCACCATGTCGGACCAGAACCGGTGGATGAAATCGAAAAAAGCGTCCACGTCCGCCTCCGTGTCGAGGCCATCAGCTTCGTGCCAGGACGGTGGCGTGCGCAATCGGGTTCCTACCAGTTCGGCGCCAGTATTTTTACTGACGCGCAGGCGCCGCACCGCTGGCACCGTCGGCCGACACCGACCCACAGGGAGTACCGCCGGTCATGCCGGGCGACAATCTTTCGCTGATGCGTGGCGGCCCCACGCACAGCTTGCTCAAGCGGCTACGGCTGATCGGCCCGGGCACGCGCTCGGCGACCTGGCTGTGCGTTGCCTTGATGGTGCTGACCTTCGTGCCGCTGGCGATGCATTGCGCACTCGACGGCAGCTTGTGGCGCGGGCAACAGCGTCTGGCCCTGCTTTCCGACTATGCAGTGCTGACCCGCTTACTGGTCGCGTTACCGATGCTGGTCCTGCTCGCCCCGCGCAGCGACCAGATGCTGCGGGCGGCGGCGCGCCAGTTCATCCACGCCTCGTTGGTCGCCCCGTCGCGCCAGCCGGCGTTGGCACGTTCCCTGTCTCGCGTGCGGCAATTGCGCGATGCGACCTGGCCCGAGCTGGTCTGCCTGCTGCTCGCGCTGATGCCGCTGGTCCTGACGGGCGCTTCGCTTGGTGACCGCTTGCCGGGCGTGGCGCAGTGGAGCCTCCACGCCGATGGTCAGCTGACCGCTGCCGGGCTCTGGCTGCATTACGTGTCGCTGCCGGTGTTTCGCTACATCATGCTGGTCTGGCTCTGGCGCCTGCTGCTGTGGTCCTACTTGTTGTGGACCTTGGGCCGGGTCAGGCTCGACCTGCACCCCGCGCACCCCGATGGTGCGGCCGGGCTGGGCTTTCTGGGGCTGGCACAGGAGCGCTTTGCGGTGATGTCGCTGGCCAATGGCGCGGTGTTGTGCGGGGTTTTCGCCAACCACATGGTGTATCTGGGGGCGAGCCTGTTCTCACTGCGCTACCTGATCACCGGTTACGTCGTTGGCGCCACCGCACTGGTGCTGGCGCCGCTGCTGTTGCTGGCACCGACCTTATTGCGGCTGAAGTGGCATGCCTTGATGAAATACGACGCACTCGGCAGCCGCACCGCGCGCAGCTTCGACCGCCGCTGGCGGCGCGGCCAAGCGGCCGACGATGGGCGCGACCTGCTGGATGCACCGGACTCCTCCGCTCTGGCCGATTTCACCGCCGTCTACGCCACCATCAAGCAGATACCGCCGCTGCCGATCACGCGTTGGGGCGTGCTACGGATCGTGGCCGCCGCCCTGCTGCCGCTGGCCCCGCTGCTTTTACTGGCGTTCTCGGTGGACGAGCTGGCGGCGAGCCTGTTCGGACTGTTGGCGTAACGCGCGGGAATCAGTGGGCCGCCAATGAAGCGGACAGGTAGGTCCTGCCCCCCAGGGCCGCGTGGACGGCGGGCAAAAGGTCTTCCACGGCATCGGACTTCAGCACGTAACCACACTGACCCAGGCTCATCGCGTGGCTCACCAGCTGCGGCTCTGCGTGCACTGTGACGAAGACCACGCGCGGCGCCAGGCCCTCTTCTATCAACTGTTCCACCGCCTGCAGGCCGGTCAGGCCGGGCATCGATATATCGGTGATGACCACGTCGGGGCGCATCATGCGCGCCATGCGCACCAGGGCGTAGCCGTCGCTCACCGTCGACAGCACCTCGCAATCCTGTTGCAGGATCGCACCGAGCTCACGCGACATGGCCCAGCCGTCCTCCGCCAGCAGTACGCGTACGCGCTTCATGATTCCCGGCTTCCAGACACCGGCATCCATCGTGCGCGCCCCGCGTTGCGCTGGCGTCGGCAAAAGAACCGTAGTGGACCAAGTAAAACTACTGGGCCATGCTGAATTCGCGGGTCGCCGGCGCGCTCAGGCGCGCGGCGAGATCAAGCCTTCCTGTTCGGCGCGGCGCACCAATTCCAGGGTGCCGTGGACCCCCAGCTCCTGCATGATCGCGTACTTGTGCGATTCGATCGTCCGCACCGAGACACCCAGTTCAAACGCGATCTGCTTGGATCGCAAGCCGCGGGCAACATACTCCAGCACCCGCTGCTGCTTGTCGGTGAGACTACGGCGACGACGCTGCGAGGTGGTGATGGCATTGGCGGCGAGCGTCGGGGTGACATAGGTCTTGCCTTCCAGCACCTGCTGCACGGCGTAGAGCAGTTCTTCGCCGGCGGAATTCTTCAGCACGTAGCCGCTACCACCGGCGCAGATTGCGCGCGAGGCCATCTCCGAATCGGCGTGCATGGTGAGGAAGATGAAGGGGGTGCGGATCGCCTCTTCCTGTGCGCGGCGCATCACGTCGATCCCGGTCATTCCGGGCATGCTGATATCGGCGATCACCAGGTCCGGTGATTCGCGGCGAATGGCGTCGAGCAAGGAGTTGCCGTCGAAGACCAGCGCAATGACATCAAAAAACTCAAGCAACAAGCGCTCGACGCCTTGGGCCACGAGCAGGTGATCATCGGCCAATACCAAGCGCCGGCGCGCGATTTCGGGTAGCGCCTCACACATCGCAAGAGCCATGCGTTTTCTCCTTGCAAAGGCGACGCTTTGGTGCCGAAGTTGGTGCTTCGACGACCCGCTTCGCGTGACCGGGATCCGGTCGTTTCCTGGCTGAAGGCTAACTACACGGCGTGAAATTCTCGTGATTCAGTCGTGAAGAACAACGCGTCAAAGAATGCATTTCGCGGCGCGTGCGGATCACGTCATACTGCGGGCACTGATTCAAGCCCAAGCGCCCCCCACGGATTCGGAGGAGATAGGCAGGCCATGAGCGCCCCCCACACGCTGCAGCAAACGCGAGGTGCGGGAAGGCTTTTACCCCGGCGCCCGCGTGAACAGTTCACCCCTGCGCTGTTGTTGATGGCGCTGTGCTTCTTCGGCGAGATGTTGGCCACCAGGCTTTGGCATTGGCAGGAAGGCATTTCTTCCTTGTCGGTCGCGCCGCCGCTTCTCCTGGCCTGGCTGTTGAGCCGCCGCGCCGCGAGCTGGTTGGCGCCAGTTGCGGGTGCGGCCACCGGCATCGCGTTGTTCCTGGCACTGCTGCAAGACGCTTCCGCCAGCGAGATCCTGTTGCTCGCCGTCGGTTTGCCGTTGCCCGCGGTCGGGCTGGCGTGGCTGCTACGGCGCGAAAGTGCACTGCGCTGGCCACCGGCGGACTTTGCCCGCGGCTTGCGGCTGATGGCGACTATCGGCATCGCGCTGCCTGCGCTGCAGGTGGCGTGGCTGGCGGCCTGGGCGAACCACGCCGGCGCCGGTTATGCCCGCCAGGACTTGCCGGGCCTACTTCTGATGCATTGCGCCGGCTATCTGTTGCTGGTGCCGATCGCCATGTCCATCCTCGCCGGCCCACCACTGCCGCGCTGGCACCGGCTGTTGCGCGATGTCTCCGTCGCACTGCTGCTGGCCCTGTTGCCCGCATGGCTGTGGTCGCCGGCCGCGGCACTGCCGCTGCCTTCCGGCTTGATGACGATCGCCGCGACCCCGGTGTTGCTGTGGAGCCTGGTCCGTTTCGGCCTCGGTGGTGCGTGCGCGGCGCTCCTGGCATGCGCGCTCATGGGCCTGACTTTCAGCCTGCGCGGCGGCGGCCCGTTCGGACGCCTGGGCGCCGATCCGGCGATGTTGAGCATGCAGGCCTGGACATGCGCGGCAGCGACCGCGCTGTGGCTGATCTCGGTGCTGTTGGAGCAGCAACGCGCAACCAGCCGGCGGCTGCGCGAGGCCTACCACCAGCTCAGCGCCCTCACCGGCCGCGTACTGGTCGTGCAGGAAGAAGAGCGCACGCGCATCGCACGCGAGCTGCACGACGACATCAACCAATCACTGGCGGCGTTGTCGATCCGGCTGAGCTACCTGAAGCGCGAGTTGGGCCCGACCCAGCGCGAAGCGGCCAACGACCTTCAACAGGACCTGCTGAAGGTCTCCAACGACATCCGCAACCTGTCCCATGGCCTGCACCCGGCGATGCTGCGCTTCACCGGCCTGGCCAGCGCATTGCTGGCCTTTTGCCAGAACCATGCGCAGCGCTCGACCTTGCGCATCCAGTGCGAGGTCGCGCCGCCCGAAGGCCTGGAGGATGCCAATGAACTGAGCCTGTTCCGCATCGTCCAGGAAGCGGTCAACAACGTGGAACGGCACGCACACGCGCACGAAGTGTGGGTACTGCTGCGCTGCGTTGACCGCGAATGCGTACTGTCCATCGCCGACGACGGAATTGGTCTACCGCGCAAGAACGGCGGCGCGACGTCGGGCCTTGGCCTGATCAGCATGGGCGAGCGCGCACGCCTGCTGGGCGGCCAACTGGTGGTGGAATCGCGCCGCGGCGGCGGCACCCATGTCGAGGTGCGTTTCCCCTGCCCCGTACCCTCCCGGGTCGACCGCTAGCAGACGGCGACCGCCCGGGTCCTTGCCAGGCGCGTGACCCCTGCGTCCGGTCCCGCTACCATCCAGGCATCGTCCGCCGTTCGCGCCAGGCGCGCGTTGGGATGGCCTGGCCATCCCCTTTCGCCCGGCGCGTTCCAGCAAAGGGGAACATATTGGCCACGGCCAAAAAGTCCGCACGCCGCAAGGGCGAGGCAACCACGATCGATGAAGTCGCCCGGCTTGCCGGCGTCTCGCCGATGACGGTTTCGCGCGTGGTCAACGCCAAGGTGCACGTACGCGAAAGCACGCGCGAGCGGGTGATGCGCGCGGTCAAGCAACTGGGCTACACCCCCAACCTCGCCGCCAGCTCCCTGGCCGCGGCGCAAACCACGCGCATTGCGCTGGTCTACACCAACCCCAGCGAAGGCTACCTGCGCGAACTGTTGGTCGGCGCCTTGCGCGGCGGCGCGCGCGCGGCGGCGCAATTGGTGGTGGACGCATGGGACGCAGTGGACCCCGAAGCCGAACGCGAAGCAGCGCGCACGCTGGCGCGCAGCGTGGCCGGCGTGATCCTGCCGCCGCCGCTGTGCGAATCGCCCACGGTCATCGCCGAACTCGTCGACGCCGGCGTGCCGGTGGTGGCGATCGCCTCGGGCCGCGAAGAGAGCGCGATTTCGCGCGTGCGCGTGGACGACTTCCAGGCCTGCCGGGAGATGACGCGTTACCTGATCGGGCTGGGTCATCGGCATTTCGGTTTCATCCATGGCCACCCAAACCAGACCGCCAGCGCGCGCCGTTTCGAAGGCTTTCGCGCTGCGTTGGAAGAGGCCGGCATCGGCGTGGAGCCCGCCTGGATCCAGCCGGGCGAGTTCACCTATCGCTCGGGGCTGAGAGCAGCGGAGAAACTGCTGGCGCGGAGGCAACGCCCCAGTGCGATTGTCGCCAGTAACGACGACATGGCTGCTGCGGTGGTGTCGGTGGCGCATCGTCGTGGTTTGGATGTACCGCGGGATTTGTCGGTAGTGGGCTTCGACGATACGTCGGCGGCCACTACGGTGTGGCCCGAGTTGACGACGGTGCGGCAGCCGATTGCGGCGATGGCCGACAGCGCAGTGGATATTTTGATGCGGGGGATTCGGCGGCAGGACAATACGCCGGTGGATAAGGTGTTGGCGCATACACTGGTCAAGCGGGGGTCTGTTGCTGCGCCTGGTGCTTGAGCTGTTGTTTTGTTTTTATCGGCGGCGTTCGGGGGACTGGACCCTTTCGGGACACGCCGTGAATACGTCCGTGTAGGCTAATCGGCGACATCCATGTCGCCGATTGTCCCGAAAGGCTCCAGCCCCCGAACGCCCGATAGTCAGCGCGGTTTGTGGGGAGAGAGAAAAGCGCCCTCATCCGCCGCTGTCGCGACACCTTCTCCCGCAACGGGAGAAGGACAGCAGATGCTGTGGGCGATTAATTGCAGTTGCAAAAATGCAAGCCGTCCTTCTCCCTCTGGGAGAAGGTGTCGCGACAGCGACGGATGAGGGTTCTCTCCCCACACCAGCGCGAAGTTCAATCGGGCGTTCGGGGCCGGGCCCTTGCCCCGGGGGCGTTGGGCGACATGGACGTCGCCCAACGAGCCCCGCATGGATGCAGTACTTGGCGTCCCCCGGGGCAAGGGCCCGGCCCCGAACGCCGCACGGAA
>Ga0160435_1000112_pt1 | contig 46842 bp, 45 predicted proteins | sample HID1973K_E0MG_FD_108213 | JGI IMG/M metagenome (GOLD analysis project Ga0160435, IMG submission 108213) | Enriched mosquito-associated microbial communities from UW Madison campus, WI, USA - HID1973K_E0 MG | ecosystem: Host-associated > Arthropoda: Insects > Digestive system > Unclassified ...
GCGGCGGGAAGTTCATAGACCCACCGAATCCAAAGGAGGTACCCGATGCGCATCGAGACGTACGGCCAGCAGATCGAAGTCACCCCCGCCCTGCGCGAGTACGTGGAAACCAAGCTGCAGCGATTGCAGCGACATTTCGACCAGCACTGCGAAGTCCGTACCCAGCTGGCCCTGCGCAAGCCCGACCACCACGTCGAGGCCACCGTCAACCTCCCCGGACGAACGCTGCACGCCGATGCCAGCGGGCCAACCATGTATGCAGCCATCGACCTGCTCGCCGACAAGCTCGACCGCCTTGTGATCAAGCACAAGGAAAAGAAACATGACCACCACGCGCGCGAGGTGCGCGACAATCTGGCGTAAGTTCCTCGCCGAAGACGTCATGTCCTTGACTGACCTGATGGCGGCCGTCCGCACCGAGGTGCTGGCGGCCGCCGACCGCGACACCCTGCTGCAACTTGCCGCCGAACGCCTTGCCTGCCGCCAGTGCGGCCAGGCCGAGCTGCTGGCCAGCCTGCGCGAACGCGAGGCGCTGTGCAGCACCGCACTCGGCCACGGCATCGCGATTCCGCATGGGCGCGCGCCGGGCCTGGAAAGACCGCGCGGCATCCTGATCCGCCTGCATACACCGGCCGACTTCGGCGCCGGCGAGGGGGTCGACCTGGTCTTCGCCATGGCCGTGCCCAGCCACTACACCCACGAACACCTGGCCCTGCTGGCCGAATTGGCCGAACGCTTCGGCGACGCGCAGTTTCGCGACGCCCTGCGCCAGGCAGCCGACCCACCGGCCCTGCTCGAACTTCTGACCCACCCTCCGACCCAGGCCCACGCTGCATGAACACGAGCATTTCCGCACGTGAATTGTTCGACCAGCAGCGCGAGCGACTGGGCCTGCGCTGGATCGCCGGCAAGCAGGGCGAGTATCGCGAACTCGAAGCCGGCGACACGGTGGCACGGCGGCCGTCCCTGGCCGGCTACCTCAATGCGATCTACCCGAACAAAGTGCAGATCCTGGGCTCGGAAGAGCTCACCTGGCTGGATTCGCTCGACCCGCGGCTGCGCTGGGAAACCATCGAGAAGATCATCCAGTTCCAGCCGCTGGCCCTGGTGATCAGCAAGAACCAGCCCTGCCCCGAGGACTTGCGCGCTGCCGCCGACGAGTCCAGCACGCCGCTGTGGGGCTCGCCCAAGCGCGGCCACGAGTTGCTCAACCATCTCTCCTACCACCTGGCGCGCACGCTGGCGCCACGGGTCACCCTGCACGGGGTGTTCATGGAGATTTATTCGATCGGCGTGCTGATCACCGGCGAGGCAGGGTCGGGCAAGAGCGAGCTGGCGCTGGAACTGCTCAGCCGCGGCCACCGCCTGGTGGCCGACGACGCGCCGGAGTTCACCCAGATCGCCCCGGACGTGCTCGATGGCACCTGCCCGGAACTGCTGCAGGACCTGCTCGAAGTGCGCGGCCTGGGCGTGCTCAACGTGCGCGACATGTTCGGCGACACCTCGGTGAAGAAGAACAAGTACCTGCGCCTGATCGTCCATCTCACCAAACCGATGACCGAGCCGACGCCGCACGGCTACGAACGCCTGACCGGCGATTCCGGCACCCGCCACGTGCTGGACCTGGACGTGCCGCTGATCACCCTGCCGGTGATGCCCGGCCGCAACCTGGCGGTGCTGACCGAGGCGGCGACCCGCCTGCACATCCTGCGGACCAAGGGCATCGACCCGGCGGCGATGTTCATCGCCCGCCACAGCAACCTGCTCGAGCGGCGGCCGTGAGCGCGGCGGCGCCCGTGCTGGTCATCGTCAGCGGCCTGTCCGGCTCGGGCAAGTCGGTGGCGATGAAGACCTTCGAAGACCTGGACTACTACTGTTCAGACAACTTCCCGGTGGAACTGCTGCCGGATTTCGTGCGCAGCCGCCTGCGCGACCAGGCCCTGGGCGACCAGCGCCTGGCGGTCGGCATCGACGTACGCGGGCGCACCGACCTGTCGCAACTCTCGCGTTGGCGCGCGGCCGCGCAGGAGTACGGCATCGAGGTCACCCTGCTGTTCTTCGAGGCGACCGATGAAGCCCTGCTCAAGCGCTATGCCGACACTCGCCGGCGGCATCCGCTGAGCCATCTCGGCCTGTCCTTGCCCGAGGCGATCGCCCGCGAGCGCGAGCTGACCGCGCCCTTGCGCGAACGCGCCGACGCCATCATCGACACCACCGGGCTCAACGTGCACCAGCTGCGCCGGCGCGTGGTCACCGACTTCGGCCTGGGCCACAGCGACAAGCTGTCGCTGCTGTTCGAGTCCTTCGCCTACAAGCGCGGCGTGCCGGCCGAGGCCGATTTCGTGTTCGACGCCCGGGTGCTGCCGAACCCGCATTGGGACCCGGACCTGCGCCCGCTCACGGGCCGCGATGCCGGCGTGCGCGAGTACCTCGACCAGCAGCCGGAGGTGGTCCGCTACGCCGCGCAGATCATCGACCTGCTCGACACCTGGCTGCCGCGGCTGAGCAACGACACCCGCAGCTACGTGACGATTGCCTTCGGTTGCACGGGCGGCAAGCACCGCTCGGTCTACCTGGCCGAGCGCATGGCCCAGCACGCCCGCGACCAGGGCTGGCCGGACGTGGCGACCTTCCACCGCGAACTGGACTGAAGCGTTCCCGGGAGCGCCCCGCCCCGCCGGAGCGCAAGGCCGTGCCAGGGACAAAGCATCCCAGCGAAAAACGCCCATGGGCGCTTTCGTCCCGTCACGCCGACCTGTTAACGTTTCGCTATGGCCTGTGGCATTCTTCTCATTACTCATCCCGGGATTGGCGCTTCCCTGCTCCAGGTCGCAACGACCCTGTTGCGGCAGCTGCCGTTGAAGACCGAAGCGTTTGAAGTGCCGTTCGATGCCGACCTGGACGCGTTGCTGCCGCAGGCTTCCGCGGCGCTGCGCCGGATCGACGACGGTGAAGGCGTGCTGGTGATGACCGATCTGTATGGCGCCAGCCCGAGCAACCTGGCCGGCCGCCTGGCCCGGCTCGGCACGCCGGTGCGACGGGTGTCGGCGCTGAGCCTGCCGATGCTGCTGCGGGTGATGAATTATCCGGAACAGGGACTGCAAGACCTGCCCGCCACGGCGGCGGCGGGGACCCGCAATGGAGCGATAGTCGACGATGCTTGAACGTGAACTCACCGTATCCAACCGCCTCGGGCTGCATGCCAGGGCCACTGCCAAGCTCGTGCAGGTCCTGTCGTCGTTCCGCTGCAACGCAACGCTGGCGGCCAAGGGGCGCGAGGTCAACGCCAAGAGCATCATGGGCGTGATGCTGCTGGCCGCCGGCCAGGGCACGACGGTGGTGGTGCGGGTGGATGGCGAGGACGAGGCGCAGGCGCTGCAAGCGCTGGTCGAGCTGTTCGAGCGCCGCTTCGACGAGGACAGCTGAGGGTGCGCGGCACCGGCCGGCGCACCCCCAAGCTTCCGGCTCCGGGCTCGCGGGCCCAATCCGGCCTCCGCCTGCATGGGCACGGGGCCTCGCGCGGGATTGCCCTGGGCCGGGCACGGCTGCGCCTGCCGCATATCCTGGAAATCACCGAACAACGCATCGCCCCCGGCGCGGTGGAGCAGGAACTGCAACGCCTGCACCGCGCGGTGGATGCTGCACGCGATGAAATGCATGCCCTGCGCACCCGCTTGCAGGGCGCGATGGCGCGCGAGGTCGGCGAGTTCCTCGATCTGCACGCCCTGCTCCTGGACGATCCGGAGCTGCTGTTCGGTGTCGACGAGCTGATTCGCAACGGCCGCTACAGCGCCGACTACGCGCTGCGCCTGCAGCGCGACCGCCTGGCGGCGGTGTTCGACGGCATGGAAGACGCGTACCTCAAGAGCCGCATGGACGACCTCGACCATGTGATCGGCCGCATCCACGCGTTCCTGCAGAAGCGCCAACTCGACCTGGCCGGCGTGGCCGGCGAGATCCTGGTGTGCGAGAACGTGGCGCCCTCTGAACTGGCGCAGTTGCAGACCCAGGGCGTGGTCGGCATCGTCAGCGTGGCCGGCAGCCTGTTGTCGCACAGCGCGATCCTGGCGCGCAGCCTGCACCTGCCGTTGGTGGTCGGCACTGCCGAAGCGCTGCACCGGATCAACGATGGCGACGCGCTGATCGTCGACGGCAACAGCGGCGAGATCATCATCGAGCCTACTGCGGCGGACCTGCGCGGCTACCACGAACGCCTGCGCACGCTGGCGCGCGAACAGCGCGAGCTCGGCCGCCTGCGCGGCAAGCCCAGCCGCACCCGCGACGGCCACGACATCACCCTGCTGGCCAATGCCGAGTCGGCCGACGATGTCGCCCAGGCTCATGCCCTGGGCGCCAGTGGCCTGGGCCTGTATCGCACCGAGTTCCTGTTCCTGCAGCGCAATGAGCTGCCGTCGGAAGAGGAGCAGTTCCAAACTTATCGCGACACCGTGCTGGGCATGTGCGGGCGCCCGGTCACCATCCGCACGCTCGACCTGGGCGCGGACAAGGCTGACCGCACCGGGCTGGTACTGGGCGACGAGGACAACCCGGCGCTGGGCCTGCGTGGCGTGCGCCTGTCGCTGGCGCGGCCGGAAGTGGCCGATGCCCAGTTGCGGGCGATCCTGCGCGCCTCCGGCTACGGCCCGGTGCGGGTGCTGGTGCCGATGATCAGCTGCCGCGAGGAGATCGTGCTGCTGCGGCGCCAGCTCAAGCGCCTGAGCGCGCGCCTGCGCGCCGAGGGCCACGAGATTGCCGAGCACGTGCCGCTGGGCGCGATGATCGAAGTCCCGGCGGCGGCGATTGGCCTGGAGAGTTTCATCGACGAGGTCGATTTCCTCTCCATCGGCACCAATGACCTGGTGCAGTACCTGCTGGCGGCCGACCGCAATCACGAAGGCCTGAGCGAGCTGTACTCGCCACTGCACCCGGCGGTGTTGCGCCTGCTGCGCTTCGTGATCCTCACCGCGCGCACGCACGAAACTCCGGTGGCGGTGTGCGGCGAGATCGCCGGCGACCCGCGCTTCGTGCCGTTGCTGCTGGCCCTGGGCCTGACCGAACTGAGCCTGCACCCGGGCACCCTGCTGGAAGTGCGGCGCGCGATCCGCGCCAGCCACCTCGGCGACCTGGCCGAGCAATGCACGCGCCTGCTCAAGGCACGCGACCGCAAGAGCATCGAGAAGTGGCTGGCCGGCGCGACTGCGCCGGCCGAATGAAGTACCGCCGCATCGACAGGCTGTGATCGTCACGATGCGCAGGCGATAATGCCGCGGCCGATCCCCGGCAGCGCACATCCTGCGACCCCCGCATGACCTCCAGGAGCAGTGATGGCCGAAGCCATTCGCCACGACAAGACCGCGCGCGCACTGCGGCTGCTGTCCGACGCCCTGGACAGCGGGCGGCTGGGGCCTGTCCGCCGCCTGGTCAATACGCTGGCGCCGGCGGAGATCGGCAACCTGCTCGAATCGTTGCCGCCGGGCAAGCGCGAAGTAGTCTGGGGGCTGGTCGATCCCGAGGATGACGGCGAGGTCCTGCTGCACGTCGGCGACGAAGTGCGCGAAAGCCTGCTGGCCGACATGGACACCGACGAGATCGTCGCGGCGGTGGAAGACCTCGATATCGACGACCTCGCCAACCTGGTCGAAGACCTGCCCGACACGGTCATCGACGAGGTCCTCAAGTCGATGGACCGCGAGAACCGCGAGCGCCTGGAACAGGTGCTCTCCTATCCCGAGGACACCGCCGGCCGCCTGATGAACCCGGACGTGGTCACCGTGCGCGCCGACGTCAACGTCGACGTGGTGCTGCGCTACCTGCGCCTGCGCGGCGAACTGCCCGACCACACCGACCACCTGTTCGTGGTCAGCCGTCGCCACCAGTACCTGGGCCGGGTGTCGCTTGCTTCGCTGGTGACCCACGAAGACACCACCCCGGTGAACCGGCTGATCGACGACGAGCAGCCGGCGATCGACGTGGGTGAAAGTTCGCAGGAAGTAGCACGGCAGTTCTCCGACCACGACTGGATCTCCGCGCCAGTGGTGGACGAAAGCAATATCCTGCTGGGCCGGATCACCATCGACGACGTCGTCGACATCATCCGCGAACAGGCCGAGCACCAGGCGATGAGCGCCGCCGGCCTGGACGAGGACGAAGACATGTTCAGCCCGGCCCGGCGCGCGTTCCGGCGGCGCCTGATCTGGCTGTCGGTCAATCTCGGCACCGCGTTCATCGCCTCCAGCGTGGTCAGCGAATTTGAAGCGACGATCGCGCAAATAGTCGCACTGGCGGCGCTGATGCCGATCGTGGCCGGCATGGGCGGCAACGCTGGCACCCAGGTATTGGCGCTGATGGTGCGCGGCCTGGCCCTGGGGCAGATCGGCTCGTCCAACGTGATGACGCTGCTGAAGAAGGAGTTGACCGTCGCATTGATCAATGGGGTCTTCCTCGGGCTCGGGCTGGGGCTGATCGTGTTGGCGTGGTTCAAGCAGCCGATGCTGTCGGTGGTGATCGGCACCGCGTTGACGATCAACCTGTGCACGGCCGCGCTCGGCGGAGTGCTGGTGCCGGTGACGCTCAAGCGGCTCGGGTTCGACCCGGCGCTGTCCGGCGGCGTGATCCTGACTACGCTGACCGACGTGATGGGCTTCCTCAGTTTCCTCGGCCTGGCCACGCTGATCCTGCTGCATTGAAACAGGCTCCGGTCTCGAAGAAAGCGCGTAATGCGCGGCGTACGCCGCATAAGAAGTCGCGGCCGCCGGCCATGCGCGGGCCGTCACGCGGCCGCCGCTTGGCGGATATGGCCGCACTGGCGCTGGTCGGCGCGCACATCGGCCTGCTCTGGCTGATGTGGCTCGATGGTGCCCTGCCGGGCTGACCAGCCGGCGTCTTCGCATCCCTGTCGTTGCTGGCATTCGCAGCCTATGCGCGCGACAAGCGGGCAGCGCGGCTGCAGGCTCGCCGCACGCCGGAATCGGCGCTACATGTGCTCGAACTGCTGGGCGGCTGGCCGGGCGCGTTGTTGGCGCAGCGCGCGCTCCGGCACAAGAACCGCAAGCTGTCCTTCCAATGGGCGTTCTGGGCCTGCGTGGTGCTGCACGAAGCCACGCTTTGCCATCTTTGGCGGCAGGCGGCCGGCAGCTGACGAAAGCACCGCCGAAACCGAACAACGCCTCAACGCGGCTGCCGGCCCGACGCCCCCTGCACGGCACGGACGGCGATACTCGACACTCGCTATCCCGGAACCGCGCATGCTCCGCCGCCAATTCCTGCTCGCCCTGGGGGTGTCGATGCTCACTGCTTGTGCGACCACGCCCGACGGCCCACCGCGCGGCCACTTCGTCCACCGCGAACTGGAACTCGAAGGGCGCACCTATCGTTACCAGGTGTTCGTGCCCCTCGCTCGACGGCAACAGACTGGCCCGCTGCCGATCGTATTGTTCCTGCATGGCTCGGGCGAACGCGGCGACGATGGCTACAGCCAGACCGAATCCGGGCTGGGGCCTTATCTGCGTGACCACGCCGCCACCTTCCCGGCGCTGGCGGTATTCCCGCAGGTGCCCGAGGACGAACAATGGATGGGCGTCAACGCACGCATGGCGCTGGCCACGCTGGATGCGGCGAGCGCCGAGTTCGGGGCCGACCCGGCGCGCACCTACCTGACCGGCATGTCGATGGGCGGCTACGGCGCCTGGGAAATCGCCCTGATGCAGCCCCAGCGCTTCGCCGCGGTCGTGCCGATCTGCGGCGCCCTGCACTCCCCGCGCGACGACGAAGACCAGCTCTACGTCAGCGAAGTGGCCGGCGCCCGCGACCGCTATGCCGCCGTCGCGCAGCGACTGCGCAATGTGCCGGTGTGGATGTTCCATGGTGCGCTCGACGACCTGGTGCCGCCTGGCGACGACCGCCGCCTGTACAAGGCCGGACGCCTTGCAGGCGCGGACATGCGCTACAGCGAGTATCCCGACGGCAACCACAACGCCTGGGATGCGACCTATGCCGATCCGCGGATGTGGGAATGGATGTTGGGCAAGCGGCTGAAGGTCGCGCCGCCGAGTTGATCCGTCTTCAGCGCCCGCGACGCACTCGCCGCGCAACCTCGCTGATCACCGCGATGGCCGCGGTCAGCGCGGCCATCGAGATGAACTGCATGCGCGTATCGGGCGTGGCCACCAGCAGCACGAAGATCAGCGCCAGGATCGCCAGGGCCAACACCGTGAGCCACGGGTAGCCGCGCATCCGGAACGGCAGCGCGGTACCGGTGCGGTCCGCACGTGCGCGCAGCACCAGTTGCGCCAGCAGCGAGATCGTCCACACCAGCAGGCAGGTGGCGCCGACCACGTTCAACAGCATCGGCAGTACCCGGTTGGGATACAGCAACTCCAGCACCGCGGCCACGAAGCCGAAGGCGACACTGGCCAGCACGGCGGCCACCGGCACCTTGCGTGCACTGGTGCCGCCCAGCCAGCGCGGCGCTTCGCTGCGTTGGGCAAGCGAAAAGATCATGCGCGAGGCGCCGTAGAGGTTGGCGTTGAGCGCCGACAACAGCGCAATCACCGCCACCAGGGTGATGCCGGTGGCCGCGCCCGGGATCGCCGCGGCCTGCAGCACGGCGGCAAACGGCGACTTCAGCGCCTCGCTGGTCCAGGGCACCACCGCAATGATCACGCTGATCGAGCCGATGTAGAACACCAGAATGCGCCAGGCCACGGTGCGGATGGCGCGGGCGATGCTGCGCTCCGGATCGGCGGTCTCGGCGGCGGCGACGGCCACGATTTCAGTACCGCCGAAGGCGAACACCACCACCAGCAACGCCGCACCGACGCCGGCCAGGCCGCGCGGCGCAAAGCCGCCATTGGCGGTGAAGTTGGACAGGCCCGGCGAGGGCGCGTGTGGCAGCCAGCCGGCCAGCAGCGCGATGCCGATGAGAATGAAGCCCATGATGGCCACCACCTTGACGATGGCGAACCAGAATTCGAACTCGCCGAAGTTGCGCACGCCCAGCAGGTTGATGGCGGTGAACGCGAGCATGAAGGCCAGCGCCAGGAACGGCACCGGCAACGCCGGCCAGACCGTGGACAGCAGGCCGGCGGCGCCTACCGCTTCGGCGGCGATGACGATCACCAGCTGCACCCACCACAGCCACCCGACGGTCGCGCCGGCAGTCTCGCCCATGGCGTCGGCGGCGTACACGGAGAAGGCGCCACTGGTGGGCTTGGCCGCGGCCATTTCGCCCAGCGCGTTCATCACGATGATCACCAGCGCACCGGCGACCAGGTAGGAAATCAGCACGGCCGGACCTGCTGCCTGCACGCCGACGCCGGACCCCAGGAACAGCCCGGCGCCGATCGCGCTGCCCAGGCCCATCATGATCAGCTGGCGCGGCTTGAGCGCGTGGCTGAGGCTTGCGGAGGCGGCGATCGGCTGGGTCATGGCGACGGGCTGAAGTGGCGTAAACGCAACACGATACGCGCTGGGCTCGGTTCGCGCCTAGTTGCAGTGCAGGAATTTCCGCGGCCCGGCGACTTGGGTGGTGGGAAGGATCTGCCTACCCCACGCGCTCCCTCAGCGCCGGCAGGTAACGCCGGCTGCAAGGCACCACGCTGCCGTCGTCCATGTGGATGCGGGCGTCGCCGCTGTCGATCGGTTCGATCGAGACGATCCGGCCCAGGTTGGCCAGGTAGCTCCTGTGGACCCGGACGAAGCTGGCCGGGTCCAGCCGGGCTTCGATCGCGGCCATCGTGCTGCGCAGCGGGTAGTCGTGCCCGCGCAGGTGCAGGTTGACGTAGTTGCCGGAGGCTTGCAGCCATTCGATGTCGGCGGCGGCCACGAGGAAATCGCGCCCAAGCTTGCGCACCAGGAAACGTTCGGGCCGCTCGATCGGCTCCAGCGGCGGACCTTCGTCGGGCGCGTCGAACAGCTTGGCTTCGCCCTGCAGGCGGCGGCCGAACCAGGCTGCGGCATGCATGGTGATCACCAGCAGGGCAAAGGTGCGCACGTCCTTGAGGTATTCGTAGCCCCAACGCACCCAGATATCGCCGAAGTCGTAGTGCTCGCCAGCCATGGCGTAGACCCCCTTGCGCAGGGCGACCATGCCGGCCACGTGCAGTAGCGACCACAGCACGCTGCCGGCCAGGTAGAGCGGCAGGCGATGGCGCCAGTTGTCGGCGTACAGAGGCCAGCGTTCGCAGGCGCGCAGCACGAACGGCAGCAGCAACAACGACACACCGACACTGGTGAGCTCCCAGGTCAGCAGCTGCCAGGCGGCAAACGGCACGCCGTCCATGAGCTCGGTGGCGGTATTGCCGAGGGCAGCGGCGAGGAAGATGCCTATCCAAAGCCCGATGACCCAGCGCCGGCTGCGCGGCGCCGGGTCGGCCGATGCCGGCTCGGCTTCGTTCTCAGGGGCGGGATTCATGCCGCGAATCTTACGGCCGGCGGGCTCAGCCGAGCAGCGTTTCCAGCACCGCCATGCGTACGGCCACACCGTTGGCGACCTGGCGCAGCACCCACGACTGCGGGCCATCGACAACTTCGTCGGTGATCTCCACGCCGCGATTGATCGGGCCTGGGTGCAGCACCGCGGCCTCGGTGCCGGTGCGGCGCAGGCGTTCGGCGGTCAGGCCATAGCGACCGTGGTAATGCTCCAGTGAGGGCACCAGGCCTTCCTCCATGCGCTCGCGTTGCAGCCGCAGCATCATCACCGCATCGACGCCTTCGAGCATGGCATCGAGATCGTCGCCGACCTGGCAGCCCTCGAGAATGCCGTCCTCCGGCAACAGCGCGGCCGGGCCGCAGACCCGGATCTCGCCGGCGCCCAGGGTGCGCAGCGCATGCAGGTCCGAGCGCGCCACCCGCGAATGCTTCACGTCGCCGACGATCAACACCTTGAGGCGGGAAAAATCGGTGCCCTTGGCCTGGCGCAGGGTCAGCATGTCCAACAGGCCCTGGGTGGGATGGGCGCTGCGGCCATCGCCGGCGTTGATCAGCGCGGTGCCCTCGCCGGCCTCGGCGGCCAGGCGCGCCACGGCGCCGTCCTCGGGGTGGCGCACGATGAAGCCGCGCACGCTCATGGCTTCGAGGTTCTTCAAGGTATCGCGGTCGGTCTCGCCCTTGCGCGTGGAGGAGGTCGAGGCATCGAAGTTCAGCACGTCGGCGCCAAGCCTCTGCGCGGCCAGCTGGAACGAACTGCGCGTGCGCGTGGAGGGTTCGAAGAACAGCGTGCAGACCGCGCTGCCGGCCAGCACGTTGCGCTTGCCGACGCGGCCGACCGCGGCGTCGCGGATCTGGCCGGCGCGGTCGAGCAACTGCAGCAGCGTGGCGCGCGGCAGGCCTTCGAGGGTGAGCAGGTGGCGCAGGCGGCCGTTGGAATCCAGTTGCGTGGTCATGGTTGGAAGGAAGCGGTCAAGGAAGGGATTGCGCCTGGCCGGGCGCCGACAGCCAGCGCTCGATGATGACCGCGGCGGCCACCGCGTCCAGGGCTTCGGCATCGCGGCGGCGCTTGCGGCCTTCGGCGCGGTCGCGCGCGAAACGCTGCGCGGCCTCGACCGAACTGGAGCGCTCGTCCACCAGGACCACCGGCAGGTTGTAGCGCTCGCGCAGCTCGCGGGCGAAGGCATGGGCGCGCTTGCGGGCCGGCTGGTCCTTGCCGTCGAGGGTGAGCGGGTCGCCCACTACCAGCCCGCCGGGGCGCCACTCGCGCTGTACGCGATCAAGCGCGACCCAGTCCGGGCCGGTCTCGCGCACATCGATTACTGCCACCGCTCGGGCACCGGCGCCGAGCGCGCTGCCCACGGCCACGCCAATGCGCCGCGAGCCGACATCGAAGCCGAGCACCGTCGCATCGGCACGGATCGCCGGCGCCTCAGGCATGCCCGCTGTAGTCGGTAAGCCGGAACAAGTCGACGCCGATGCGCCCGGCCGCGGCTTGCCAGCGCTGGCCAAGCGGCTCTTCGAACAGCAACTCTCCATCGGCAGGTGCGGTCAGCCAGCTGTTCTCGCCGATCTCCAGTTCAAGCTGGCCGGCACCCCAGCCAGCGCAACCGAGCGCGACCAGCGCGCGCGCCGGGCCACTGCCGTCGGCCATGGCTTCGAGTACGTCGCGCGAGGTGGTCAGGTAGAGACCGTCGCCCAGGGCCAGGCTCGAATCCCAGGGCGGGCCATCGTGGACCACGAAACCGCGCTCGGGATGCACCGGCCCACCGCTGAGGACCACGCGCTCGCGCAGGTTGGCGTCTTCGGTTTCGATGCCCATCTGGCCGAGTACTTCGCCCAGGGTGTATTCCGACGGCCGGTTGATCATCACACCCATGGCGCCGTTGTCGTCGTGCTGGCAGATCAGCGCCACGCTGCGCGAGAAATTCGGGTCCGACAGCGCCGGCAGCGCGATCAGGAGATGGCGGGTGAGGTGGGTGGCCGGCGCGGACATGGCCGATATTCTAGCGTCACCGCCGCGACCGCGTTTTGCCGGCGCGAATCTGCACATAATCGTCACAGGCCCAAGGATGAGCACCCCATGACGCAAGACCCGACGTTGCCCCGCCAGACCCGTTCTTTCATCGTGCTGGTCGCTTTGTTGCAGGGCGGGCTGCTGTATCTGGCGCAAAAGGGCACCGCCCAAGGCTGGTGGCCGTTCGATGCGTTGGGCGGGCGGGTCTGCTGGTACACGCTGGTGCTGGGGGTGCCCTGCGCGATGACGCTGAGCGTGGTGGACCTGCGCGACCGCCGCTTCTGGCAACACAGTGCGGGACTGCTGGCGATACTCGCCGGACTCGGCGCCTGGGCGGCATGGAACGCGACCGGCGCTCCCAACCTCGAAAGTAATGCCGTGCTGCTGCCTTTCGGGCTCAGTACCGCGATCGCGTTGTTCGTCGCCCTGCCCTGGCTGCAGGTGCGCCTGGCCCAGGGAAGCTGGCGTGCCGCCTATCCCGACCTGTTCGAGCACGCCTGGCAGAACGCGCTCACGGTGCTGCTGACCCTTGCGTTCACCGGCGTCTGCTGGGGCATCCTGCAGTTGTGGGCGGCGCTGTTCGCGCTGGTGGACATCACCTTCTTTCGCACCTTGTTCCGCGAAAGCGCCTTTATTCACCTGGCGACCGGCGCCATCGCCGGCTTTGGCATCCTGATCGCGCGGACCCAGCAGCGCACGGTGCAGATCACCCGCCAGTTGTTGATCGCCGCGTTCAAGGGCCTGCTGCCCCTGTTGGCGTTCATTGCCTTGATATTCGCCGCCAGCCTGCCCTTCACCGGGTTGGCGCCACTGTGGAAGACGCGCTCGGCAGCCAGCGTACTGTTGAGCCTGGTAGCGCTGTTCGTGATCTTCATCAACGCCGTGTTCCAGGATGGCCGCGGCCCGCGCCCTTATCCGGCCTGGTTGCGTCGCGTCGTCGAGGCCGCCGTGCTGTTGATGCCGCTGTATGGCGTACTTGCGCTGGTGGCCATGGGCCTGCGCATCGGCCAATACGGCTGGACCAGTGAACGCTTCTGGGGCGCCCTGGCGGCAGGCATCGCCACGCTCTATGCCTTCGGTTACGCATGGGCGGTGCTGCAGCCGCGCGCAGGCTGGCTGGAGCGCATCGCGCCGGTCAATCGCGCGTTGTCGTGGGGGGTCATCGCGGTGGTGCTGCTGGTCAATTCACCGCTGCTCGATCCCTGGCGCCTGGTCGTTGGCGACCAAGTGGCACGGATGCTCGCGCGCGCGCCACAGCTACACGATGAAGATGCCCTCTACCTGCGCTTCCAGGCCGGCCGCCGTGGCTACCAGGCGGTGCAGGCGTTACGCGATGCGCCGAGCGTGCGCGCCAGCACCGAGGCCGTGGCCACCCTGCAGCGGGCGCTGGACCGCCAAAACCGCTGGGGCAACCTGACAGTGAAACAGGAACACGACGCGCGCATCAGGACGATCGAAGCACTGCGCCAGCACGTGTCACTGGCCAGCGGCAGCGTCGCGCCCGAAGCCAGTTGGTGGGAGGCGCTACTCAAGGGCAAGATCGAAGGCAAAGACTGCACGTTGCGCGGCTCGGAGTGCGTGGTGATCCGGCGCGACCTGGACCGCGACGGTCGCGACGACGTGTTGCTGTGCGAGCTCGATCCGCAAGGCACGACAACGTGCGCGCTGCAGACCGAGCGTGCCGGCACCTGGCGCGACGCCGGCACGCTCCGCTTCTGGCGGGACGAGCGGCCGACGGCCGAAATTCGCGCCGCGCTGCGCGCCGGCGACTTGCGCGTGCATGCACAGCGTTGGCCAGACCTTTCGTTGGGCGCGGGCAAGCCCAAAACCATTTCCGAAACCGAAGAAGCCGCGGCGCAGGCGTACCGCAACGCGGCCATGGCGGAGTAATCCTGATGAGCGGCTACTGCAGCATCGCCCCGGGCCACCCGGTCCACGGCCACTACCACGACCACGAATACGGCTTCCCGCAACGCGACGAGGCCGAGTTGTTCGAGCGCCTGCTGCTGGAGATCAACCAGGCCGGGTTGAGCTGGGAGACGATCCTGAGGAAGCGCGAAGGTTTCCGCGCTGCGTATTCCGGCTTCGACGTCGATGCGGTGGCGAGCTACGGCGAGCAGGAGATCGCGCGCCTGATGGCCGATCCGTCGATCATCCGCAATCGCCTCAAGGTGCTGGCGGCGATCCACAATGCCCAGGTCATCCAGGCGCTGCGGGCAAGCCACGGCGGCTTTGCCGACTGGCTGGACGCGCACCACCCGCGCAGCAAGGCGGAGTGGGTGAAGCTGTTCAAGAAAACCTTCCGCTTCACCGGCGGCGAGATCACCGGGGAATTCCTGATGAGCCTGGGCTACCTGCCCGGCGCACACCGCGCGGACTGCCCGGTATTCGCGCGTATCGACACGTTGGCGCCGCCCTGGCGCTCGGCCTGAAGAGCCTCCACGCGCCCTCCACGATCCCGCCACGCGCCGCTTACGCGGCGCTGGCCAGGGTGGGTCGCCATGAGTATCCGCATCGGCATTTCCGGTTGGCGCTATCCCCGCTGGCGCGGCCGCTTCTATCCCGAGGGCTTGGTGCAGCGGGAGGAGCTCGCGTTCGCTGCGCGCTGCTTCCCCAGCATCGAACTGAACGGCTCTTTTTACTCGCTACAGCGGCCAGAGAGCTGGCAGGCCTGGCATGACGCCACGCCCGCGCGCTTTGTCTTCGCGGTAAAGGGCCCGCGCTTCATCACCCACACCAAGCGCCTGCGCGACTGCGACAAGGCGCTGGCGAACTTCTTCGCCTCCGGACTGCTGAACCTGGGCCGCAAGCTCGGCCCGGTGCTGTGGCAGTTGCCGCCGACGCTGCGCTTCGACGCCGACTCACTCGACGCTTTCCTGGCCGCGTTGCCGCGCACCACGCAAGCGGCCGCCGCCATTGCGCAGCGCCGCGACCGTACGCTGATGCGCGGACGCAGCGTATTGGCGCCGCGCGCTAGCCACCGCATCCGGCACGCACTCGAAGTTCGCCATGAGAGCTTCCGGGACCCGGCCTTCATCGCGCTGCTGCGCCGCCACGGCGTGGCATTGGTGGTGGCCGATGCGGCGCGGCGTTACCCGCTGATGGAGGATGTCACCGCCGATTTCGTCTATGTGCGCCTGCATGGCGACGCCGAACTGTATGCCAGCGGCTACGGCCCGGCGGCGCTGGATCGCTGGGCCGAGCGCATCGAGCGTTGGCACCAGGGTGGCGAGCCGCGCGACGCCGCGCGCCACGGCCCCCCTGCGGCCGCGCGCAAGCGCCGCGATGTGTACTGCTACTTCGACAACGACGCCAAGGTGCATGCGCCGTTCGATGCCGCCGGATTGATGCGGCGGCTCGGAAGCACGCCGGGGTGCGAGATGGACGACGCGCCCTGAGGCGGGTCAGACGCCCATGTACCGATGCGGCCGGTGGTTGAACATCAATACCAGGCTCAGCACGACGGCACCGAGCGCCGAGTAAAAGACCTTGTCCGGCGAGAGCAGGAAGAACGCGGCCGCCATCAGGCAGGCATCGAACCCGAGCTGGACGCGGCCCGCGCTGATTCCGCGGGTCTGCTGCAGATAGACGGCGAGAATGCCGACGCCGCCCAGGCTGCCGCGATGGCGGATGAAGAACAGGATGCCGAGCCCGGACAGCGCCCCGCCGGCCAGGGCCGAGAACCAGGGGCTGATGTGTGCAAACTCGGCCCAGCGCGGCAGCAGGTCGGTCAGCGCGCCGCACGCGCCTACTGCAAGGAACGTCTTGGCAGTGAATTCCCAGCCCATCCGCCGTACCGACAGCCAATAGAACGGCAGGTTGACCAGCACGAAGACCAGGCCAAAGTTCCAGCCCAGGGCGTAGTGCAGCAGGAAGGAAACGCCGGCCATGCCGCCGATGAACAGGCCGCCCTTGGCGAAGATCGCCAGCCCCATCGAGGCGACCAGCGTAGCCAGCAGCATGCCTTGCACGTCCTCGGCCACCGAATGGTGGAAGGCGCGATCGTCGGCGAGCGTGCCGGCCGAGTCCGCGGGCGGGGTCAGGCGCCCGGCGGTGACCAGGGGGCTGTCGGAATGCACGGCATCGCCGCCGGCCGGCAGGTCGGAAACGGTGGAGTTCATGGGAGGCATCGGTGACGCGGGGCGCGTATTAGACAACAAGCCCGCGACCGTTGCATGAAGCGGCCATGGCCGCGCCGAAAAAGACGACGCCCGCTGCACGGGCAGCGGGCGTCGGGTGACGGCAGAGGCGGCGGAACTACCTGACTTCAGCGATTTCCACGCCATCCATGCCCTGGGCCAGGGTCTTGGCATCGCCGCCCTGGGAGAGCTTGATGCGCAGGCGCACCTCGTTCTGCGAGTCGGCGTAGCGCAGGGCGTCCTCGTAGGAGATCTCGCCGGCCTGGTACAGCTCGAACAGGCTCTGGTCGAAGGTCTTCATGCCCAGGTTGGTGGACTCCTTCATCACTTCCTTGATCTTGTGGATCTCGCCGTCGCGGATGTAGTCCTGCACCAGCGGGGTGCCGAGCAGGATTTCCATCGCCACACGGCGGCCCTTGCCATCGGGCGTCGGGATCAACTGCTGGGCGACCACGCCCTTGAGGTTCAGCGACAGGTCCATCAACAGCTGGCTGCGGCGGTCCTCGGGGAAGAAGTTGATGATGCGGTCCATCGCCTGGTTGGCGTTGTTGGCGTGCAGCGTGCACAGCACCAGGTGGCCGGTTTCGGCGAAGGCGATGGCATGGTCCATGCCCTCGCGGGTACGCACCTCGCCGATCATGATCACGTCCGGTGCCTGGCGCAGGGTGTTCTTCAGCGCGTTGTCCCAGCTGTCGGTATCGATGCCGACTTCGCGCTGGGTGATGATGCAGCCCTCGTGCTTGTGCACGAACTCGATCGGGTCTTCGATCGTGATGATGTGGCCGGTCGAGTTCTGGTTGCGGTAGCCGATCATCGCCGCCAGCGAGGTCGACTTACCGGTACCGGTGGCGCCGACGAAGATGATGATGCCGCGCTTGGTCATCGCCAGCGTCTTGATCACCGGCGGCAGGCTCAGCTCGTCCACGGTCGGGATGCGGGTCTCGATGCGGCGCAACACCATGCCGACCTGGTTGCGCTGGTAGAAGCAGCTGACACGGAAGCGGCCCACGCCCGCCACACCGATGGCGAAATTGCACTCGTGGGTCTTCTCGAATTCCTCGCGCTGCGAGGGCGTCATCACGTTCAGTACCAGGTCGCGGCTCTGCTGCGCGGTCAGCGGCGTCTGCGTGATCGGGGTGATCTTGCCGTGGACCTTGATCGACGGCGGCATGCCCGAGGTGATGAACAGGTCCGACGCCTTCTGGTGCGCCATCAGCTTGAGGAACGAGGTGAAGTCGATGGTGCTCATGGGACGCTCCTTAGGAGCTGCAAACGGGGAATGGAGAAGATCGAATGGCCCGTGTTGGCGCCGGGTAACGGAACCGTGACCGGTTCCGAGGCCCGGAGGCGCCGGATCACTCGAAGATCCGCTTGTCCTTGGCGTACTCGCGCGCCTGGTTGCGGGTGATCAGGCTGCGCTTGACCAGGTCCTGCAGGTGCTGGTCGAGGGTCTGCATGCCCGACTGCTGGCCGGTCTGGATCGCCGAGTACATCTGCGCGACCTTGTCCTCGCGGATCAGGTTGCGGATGGCCGGCGTGCCCACCATGATTTCCCACGCCGCGGTGCGGCCGCCACCGACCTTCTTCAGCAGCGCCTGCGAGATCACCGCGCGCAGCGACTCGGACAGCATCGAGCGCACCATCGGCTTTTCGCCAGCCGGGAACACGTCGATGATGCGGTCGATGGTCTTGGCGGCCGAGCTGGTGTGCAGGGTGCCGAACACCAGGTGGCCGGTTTCCGCGGCGGTCAGCGCCAGGCGGATGGTTTCCAGGTCGCGCAACTCGCCGACCAGGATGATGTCCGGGTCTTCGCGCAGCGCCGAGCGCAGGGCTTCGTTGAAGCCGTGGGTGTCGCGGTGGACTTCGCGCTGGTTGATGAGGCACTTCTGCGAGGTGTGCACGAATTCGATCGGATCCTCGACAGTGAGGATGTGGCCGTATTCGTTCTTGTTGATGAAGTCGATCATCGCCGCCAGCGTGGTCGACTTGCCCGAGCCGGTCGGACCGGTCACCAGGATCAGGCCCTGCGGCTGCTCGATCAGCTGGCGGAAAATCGGCGGGCAGCCCAGTTCCTCCAGGCTCAGCACCTCGGAGGGAATGGTACGGAAGACCGCACCGGCGCCGCGGTTCTGGTTGAAGGCATTGACGCGGAAGCGCGCCAGCGACGGGATCTCGAAAGAGAAGTCGACTTCGAGGAATTCCTCGTAATCGCGGCGCTGCTTGTCCGACATGATGTCGTAGACCAGCGCGTGGACCTGCTTGTGGTCCAAGGCCGGAATATTGATACGGCGCACATCGCCGTCGACACGGATCATCGGCGGCAGCCCTGCGGATAGATGCAGGTCCGACGCCTTGTTCTTGACCGAAAAGGCCAATAGTTCAGCGATATCCATACGCTGCATTTCCCCTGGCTGCGACTGGAAGGTTTTGTCCCCTCCCGGCAGTATAGCGCCCTTGTATCAGGCTGGAAGACGACATCGTGCCGGTTTCCCCGTGGCAGACGATCCGGACGCAAATGGACAACGCGGCGGGTGCGGCCGGACGGCCAGCGGCGCGCCTGCTGGCCGTCTCCAAGACCCAGCCGGCCGAAGCGGTGGCGGCGCTGGCGGCGGAAGGCCAGCTGGCGTTTGGCGAGAATTACGTGCAGGAGGCGGCGGCGAAGATCGCCCGGCTGCAGACGGCCGGCCTGGAGTGGCACTTGATCGGCCACCTGCAGTCGAACAAGGCCGAGCAGGCCGCGCAGTTGTTCGATTGGGTCCAGACCGTCGACCGCCCGAAGCTGGTCGCGGCCCTGGCGCGGCACCGGCCCGCCGATCGCGGCCCGCTTAACGTGCTGATCCAGGTCAACATCGACGACGAACAGAGCAAGCACGGCTGCGCACCGACCGAGATCTCCGGGTTGGCCGAACTCATTGGCGCCGAGCCGAAGCTGCGGCTGCGCGGGCTGATGGCCATTCCCGCCCCCTTTCCCGAGCGCGAGCAGCGCCAGGCCGCGTTTGCGCGAATGCGCGGGTTGTTCGATGACCTGGCCCTGCGCTGGCCGACGGTGGACACCTTGTCGATGGGCATGAGCAGCGACTATGCCGACGCCATTGCCGCCGGCGCGACGATGGTCAGGATTGGCACGGCGTTGTTCGGCGCCCGCCACTGATAAGAGGCTGCGGCAAACCCCGATACCGCCCGGGTTACACGATTGCCACACTAATGCTTGACGATAGTAACGCACGGCATTAGTATCCATGGCCATCCAGTCCTTCGCCTGCAAACGCACGCAAAACCTGTTCAAGGGCATTCCGCAGCAGAAGTTCGCCCGCATCGAGAACGTCGCGATGCGCAAGCTGGCCATGCTCAATGCGGCCGCCGTGCTGCTCGACCTGCGCGTACCCCCGGCCAACCGGCTGGAGCCTTTGAAAGGCGACCGCTCAGGTCGATACAGCATCCGCGTCAATGAGCAGTTCCGCGTGTGCTTCGTCTGGACCGAAGTCGGCCCCACCGAAGTCGAGATCGTGGACTACCACTAGGAGATTCAACATGCGTAGCGTTCCCTACCCCACCCCCGGCGAAATCCTGCTGCACGAATTCCTCGAGCCGCTCGGCCTGTCGCAGTACCGGCTGGCCAAGGCCATCAGCGTGCCGCAGGACCGCATCAGCAAGATCGTAAACGGCGAGCGCGCCGTCACCGCCGACACCGCGCTGCGCCTGTCGCGCTTCTTCGGCACCACCGACAACTTCTGGCTCACCCTGCAGATGGACCACGATGCCGCGGTAGCGCGCGATGCGCTGGCCGATACCCTGGCCAAGATCCAGCCCTACCGGGCCGTCGCCTGACCCTGCCCGCAGCACGGCCGCGTCTGGCCGCGCGCTACCATCGGTACTCGTTTACACCCAGGTCCGAGCCATGAACGACGTCGCTGCCCCTACCGCCAACAAGATCGCCTTCATCGGCGGCGGCAACATGGCCCGCAGCCTGATTGCCGGGTTGATCCGCCAGGGGGTACCCGCCAACACGCTGCACGTGGCCGAACCGGTGGATGCGTTGAGGGAACAACTGTCGATCGATTTCGGCGTGCACGGCCATGCCACCGCTGCCGAGGCCGCCGAAGGTTGCGCCACCTGGGTGCTCGCGGTGAAACCGCAGATGATGGCCACGGTGTGCGAGTCGCTCGCTCCGCTGGTGTCATTCACCCAGCCGCTGGTGGTGTCGATCGCCGCGGGTATCGGCAGTGGCCGGCTGCGTGAATGGCTGGGCGCCTCGACCGCGATCGTGCGCGCGATGCCCAATACCCCGGCATTGCTCGGTGCTGGCGTGACCGGTCTGTATGCCGGTGCCGAGGTCGATGGCGCTGGGCGCGAGCGTGCGCAGTCGCTGCTCGCCGCCGCCGGGCAGACCGTCTGGATCGAAGACGAAAGCCTGATGGATGCGGTCACCGCGGTGTCAGGCAGCGGGCCGGCCTATGTGTTCCTGCTTGCCGAAGCGATGCAGGCCGCCGCTATTGCACAGGGCTTGCCGGCCAGTGCCGCCACCACGCTGGTCGCGCAAACGCTGTTGGGTGCCTCGCGCATGCTGGTGGAGTCCAGCGAGCGTCCGGCCGAGTTACGCCGTCGCGTCACGTCGCCGAACGGCACTACCCAGGCGGCGATCGAGACCTTTCAAGCGGGCGGATTCGAGGCGCTCGTCGGTCAGGCCATCGATGCGGCGACCCGGCGTGGTCGCGAGCTCGCCGCCGGCTGAGCCCGGCATCAGTCGTGTTCGAACACCGGCTGGTAACTCTCGTCGACGAAGACCGCCGGCAATTCCCACGGATGATGCGCGCCCACGCCTTCGCGCAGTACCCGCGCCAGGCGCGCGGGGTCGCGCGGGATCGCGAATTCCAGCCGCACCGTGGGCAGTTGCGTGAGAACGTCGACCTGCCCGCGTGTGGGCATCGCACCGGGCCTGGCACGAAATTGTTCGATGCCGGGTGCCGAAATCCACATCACCTGGTCATAGCGATCATCACCTAGCGGTTCAACCTGGCAGATGCCGGCCTGCAGCGCCTGCAGGTATTCCGGCGGCACGAACACGGTGATCCGGTAGATCGGCAGCAGGCGCATGGTGCTCAGGGGTACAACATGCGCTTGCTCCAGGCGCCAGCCGCGTCACGGTCGTAACGCCAGCGCTCGTGCAGGCGAAACTTGGCGCCGTACCAGAACTCGATGCGCTGCGGCACGACCCGGAAGCCGCCCCAGCCTTCCGGGCGCGGCACCTCGCGGCCTTCGAAGCCCGATTCAACCTTGGCGATCCGCTGCTCGAACTCCTCGCGCGAGGCCAACGTGCGCGATTGCATCGAGGCCCAGGCACCGATTTGGCTCTCACGCGGCCGCGAGGCGAAATAGGCGTCCGATTCCGCCGCCGAAACCTGTTGCACTTCGCCCTCGATGCGAATCTGGATGCCCGCCTCGCGCAGGCGCCGCCACAGGAAGAGGAGTGCGGCCTGCGGGTTGGCCTGCAGGTCGCGCCCCTTGGGGCTTTCGACATGGGTGTAGAACACGAAGCCGCGTTCGTCGAAGGCCTTCAACAACACCGTGCGCGCCGAGGGCCGACCCTCCAGGCTGGCCGTGGCCACGGTCATGGCGCTGGGTTCGAACTCATCGCCTTGCTGGGCTTCCCGGTACAGGGCCGCGAAGGTGGACAGGGCTTCGGCGTAGAGGTCGGTCATGGCGTGCGATGCAGCAGCGGCGGTAGCGCTATTGTGGCGCCATGGCGATGAAAGCGCACAAGACCCCGGCATCGGCGGCGCTCGCCGAGCAGGTACTGGCCGATACCCTGGCGCAGCGCAAAGGCGACGCCGGTCCGTTCGTGCTGGCGATCAGCGGGCTGCAGGGCAGCGGCAAAACCACGCTGGCCGTGGCCGTGACCGCTGCCGCGCAGGCGCAAGGGCTGGCCGCGGCGACCGTGTCGCTGGACGACTTCTATCTGACCCGTGCCCAGCGCCAGTCGTTGGCCGCATCGGTACACCCGCTGCTGCTCACCCGCGGCCCGCCGGGCACGCATGACCTGGCCCTTGCCCACCAAGTGCTGGACGCGGCCTCCCTCGGCCGACCGGTGCGGCTGCCGCGTTTCGACAAACTTGCCGATGATCGCGTGCCCGCGGCCGACGGGCCGCTGGCGCCGGCACCCCTGGACTTGCTGGTGGTGGAGGGCTGGTGCCTGGGCGTGCCGGCGCAGGCCGAAGCCGAGCTGCGAGTGCCCCTCAACCCGCTCGAGCGCGACGAAGATCCGCAGGGCCAGTGGCGGCACTACGTCAACGATGCGCTGGTCAATCACTACCCTGCGCTATGGCGGCGCTTCGACCGCCTTTGCGTGCTGCAGGCACCTTCGTTCGAGGTCGTGAGTGCGTGGCGTTGGCAACAGGAGCAGGCACTGGTGGCGGCCCGGACGCTAACCGACAGCGCGACTGCGCGCGCCGGCATGCAACCGGCGCAGCTTGCGCGGTTTCTGCAGCACTACGAACGGGTAAGCCGACACGCACTGCACACGCTACCAGCGCTGGCCGACCAGGTTCTGCGGCTGGACGCGGGGCGCAACGTGCTCGCCTGAGGCGGTCGCCAGCGCCACGGCGGTTTCAATCGAAAGCGCCCGCCGTCCGGGTGCGGCACGGTGCTAGCATCCACGCATGAAGTCTGCACCGAACGTCGTCATGATCGGCCCGATGGGCGCCGGCAAAAGTTGCATCGGCCGTCGCCTGGCCGAGCGCTTCAGCCTGGCTTTCGTCGATGTCGACCACGCCATCGTCGAACATGCCGGCGCCACCATCCCGGCGATCTTCGAGCACTCCGGCGAAGCGGGTTTTCGTGCCCAGGAACGCGAGGTGTTGCAGCGCCTGCTGGCCGCCGAGAACCAATTGATCTCCACCGGCGGCGGCGCCGTCCTGGATGCCGGCAATCGTGCGCTGTTGCGCGGACGCGGCTTTGTCATCCACTTGCACGTGGGCGTGGGCGCCCAGCTCGAACGCCTGCACCGTGACCGCACCCGACCGCTGTTGCAGCGCCCGGATCGCGACCAGGTGCTGCGCGAGATGGCGCTGCTGCGCGACCCGCTGTACCGCGAGATTGCCGACCTCAGCCTGGAAACCGACCACCTCTCCCCCGCCGAAGCCACCGCGCACCTGGTGACGCGCCTGGCCGCGGCCTGGCAACCACAGACCAGCCACGCATGAATGCCACGCTTGCTCCCCGCACCGTCGCTGTCGGCGGTGATGTTCCTTATACGATTGCCATCGGCCCGGACCTGCTGCGCGACGGCGCGCGGCTGCTGGCGCCGGTCCGCGGCCGCCATGTCCTGATCGTCAGCGACGATACCGTCGCGCCGTTGTATGCCGCTCGCGTGCGCTCTGCGTTGCAGCAGGCGCGTGGCGACCTGCTGATCGGCGAGTTGTCGATCCCGGCGGGCGAGGCCTCCAAGACCTTGGAGAATTTTGGCGCGGTCATCACCGCACTGGCCGAATTGGGTGCCACCCGCGATACCTGCGTGTTCGCTTTGGGCGGTGGCGTGGTCGGCGACCTGGCCGGCTTTGCCGCGGCCTGCTGGATGCGCGGGGTGGACTGCGTGCAGCTGCCGACCACGCTGCTGTCGATGGTCGACTCCTCGGTGGGGGGCAAGACCGCGGTGGACATCCCCCAGGGCAAGAACCTGGTGGGGGCGTTCCACCCGCCGCGGGCGGTCATCGCCGACACCAGCGCCTTGCACAGCCTGCCGCCGCGGGAACTGCGCGCCGGCCTGGCCGAAGTGATCAAGTACGGCGCAATCCGCGACCCGCTGTTCTTCCATTGGCTGGGCGCCGAGCGCGAGGCGCTGTTGCGTGGCGAAGCCGCCGCCACCACCCAGGCCATCGCCCGCAGCTGCGAGCACAAGGCCGAGATTGTCGAGCGCGATCCGTTGGAAAGGGGCGAGCGCGCGTTGCTCAACCTCGGCCACACTTTCGGCCACGGGATCGAGACCGAACAGGGCTACGGCGCGCCACACAACGACAACCTCAACCATGGCGAGGCGGTCGCCGTGGGCATGGTGCTGGCGGCGCGCCTGTCGGCCGCGCTCGGCATGGCACCGGCGGGCGACACCGACGCCCTGCGTGAGTTGCTTGCCGCCTATGGGTTGCCCACCGCGCTGCCGGCGGGGCTGGATCCCCAGGCGCTGCTGGCACGCATGCGCCTGGACAAGAAGAACATTGCCGGCCGCCTGCGCCTGGTGCTGTGGCGCGGCATTGGCCGGGCCGAAGTGGTGCCAGACGTGGACGAGGCCGCGGTGCTGGAAATCCTGCGCACCGGTTGACCCCGCCGTGCGGCGCTCGGTCGCCCGCGAGCGCAGGGGCCAACCGGTACAATCGGCCCCATGCGCGTTTACCTGCAACAACCCGGCCTCGGCCAGGAGCCCACCCGCTACGTGCAGCTGACCCTGGCCCCGGACTTGTTCGGCGGTTGGGAACTGCTGCGCGAGACCGGCGAGATCGGCGGCCGCAGCCAGCTGCGGCGTGAGCAGTATCTGCAGCAGGACGAGGCCGAACGCGCCTTCGACAAGGCCCGCGACTCGCAACTCAAGCGTGGCTACCAGCTCACCCCCGCGCCCGGCAGCGACGATGCCGGCGCCTGAAGGAACCTCCATGCTCAAGAACGATCGCTTGCTGCGCGCCCTGCGCCGCGAGCCGGTGGACTGCACCCCCGTGTGGCTGATGCGCCAGGCCGGCCGCTACCTGCCCGAATACCGCGCCACGCGTGCCAAGGCCGGCAGCTTCCTGGCGATGGCCAAGAATCCCGAGATCGCCTGCGAGATCACCTTGCAGCCTTTGCGCCGCTTCCCGCTGGACGCAGCGATCCTGTTTTCCGACATCCTCACCGTGCCCGATGCGATGGGCCTGGGCCTGTACTTCGTCGACGGCGAAGGCCCGAAGTTCGAGCGGCCGCTGCGAAGCGCGGCCGACGTCGATCGCCTGGCAGTGCCGGACATCGAGACCGAGCTGCGCTACGTCACCGACGCGGTGCGCCTGATCCGCCGCGAATTGGACGGCGCGGTGCCGCTGATCGGCTTCTCCGGCAGCCCCTGGACGCTGGCCTGCTACATGGTCGAAGGCGGCGGCAGCAAGGACTTCGCACGGATCAAGGCAATGGCCCTCAACGAACCGGCGCTGCTGCACCGCGTGCTGGCGGTCACCACCGATGCGGTGATCGCCTACCTGGCGGCGCAGCGCGCGGCCGGCGCGCAGGTGCTGCAGGTGTTCGATACCTGGGGCGGCGTGCTGTCGCCGGCGATGTATCGCGAATTCTCGCTGCCCTACCTCACCCGTATTGCCAGTGAGCTGGAACGCGGCGATGGCCCCGCGCGCACGCCGCTGATCCTGTTCGGCAAGGGCAATGGCGTACACCTGGAAGCGTTGGCCGCCTCGGGCGCCGAAGCGGTCGGCGTGGACTGGACGGTCGAACTGGGCGAAGCCGCACGCCGCACCGGCGGGCGCGTCGCACTGCAGGGCAATCTCGATCCGGCCACCCTGTACGGCGCGCCGGAAGCGATCGCCCGCGAAGCGGCGCGCGTGCTCGACAGCTATGCCGAAGGCAACGGCGGCTCGCGCGAGGGCCACGTCTTCAACCTCGGCCACGGCATGTCGCCGGACATGGACCCGGAGCACGTGCGCGTGCTGGTGGATGCGGTGCACGGCCACAGCAAGCGCTGACCGCAGTTTCTACACGGGCACTGGCGGATAATCGCGCCAGTCCCGCTGCCGGCTTTCCCATGAACACCACGCCCACCTACACCACCCTGCGTCCTTTGCTGTGGCTGGTGTCGCTGGCGATCTTCATGCAGATGCTGGACTCGACCATCGTCAACACCGCGCTGCCGGCGATGGCACGCAGCCTGGGCGAGAGCCCGCTGCAGATGCAGTCGGTGGTCTTCAGCTACGCGCTGGCGGTGGCGATGTTCATTCCCGCCTCCGGCTGGGTGGCCGACCGCTACGGCACCCGGCGCACCTTCCTGGCCGCGATCATCGTGTTCACCCTGGGCTCGCTGTTGTGCGCGGCCGCGCAGCAACTGGGACAACTGGTAGCCGCGCGCGTGGTGCAGGGTATCGGCGGCGCGATGCTGTTGCCGGTCGGCCGCCTGGCGGTGCTGCGTTCGGTGCCACGCGAGGAGTTCCTGCGGGCGATGAGCTTCATCGCCATCCCGGCGCTGATCGGACCGTTGATCGGCCCCACCCTCGGCGGCTGGCTGGTGGAGGTCGCCTCCTGGCACTGGGTGTTCCTGATCAATCTCCCCATCGGCGTAATCGGCTTCATCGCTGCGCTGAAGATCATGCCCGACCACTATGGCACCCAGCGCCAGCGGTTCGATCTGCCCGGTTACCTGATGCTGGCGTTCGGCATGGTGGCGTTGTCGCTGGCGCTGGACGGCATTTCCGAGCTTGGGCTGCGCAGTGCTTTCGTGATGCTGCTGACCATCGGCGGCCTGGCCGCCTTGATCGGTTATTGGCTGCATGCGGCCAATGCGCGTGCGCCTTTGTTCCCGCTGGCGTTGTTCCGGGTGGCGAGCTACCGCATCGGCATCCTCGGCAACCTGTTCTCGCGCATCGGCAGCGGCAGCATGCCGTTCCTGATTCCGTTGCTGCTGCAGGTGGGCCTGGGCATGAGCCCGATGAACGCCGGGCTGATGATGGTGCCGGTCGCCTTGGCAGGCATGGCTTCCAAGCGGGCGGCGGTGCGGCTGGTGACGCGGTTCGGTTATCGCCGCGTACTGATGGTCAACACGGTGTTGGTCGGCATCATGATGGCGAGTTTCATGTTCGTCACCCCCGGCCAGCACCTGGCCTGGCGGCTGCTGCAGCTGGCGGTATTCGGCGCGGTGAATTCGCTGCAATTTACCGTCATGAACACCGTTACGCTGCGCGACCTCGATCGCGAGATGGCCAGTTCGGGCAACGCGCTGCTGTCGATGGTGATGATGCTGGCCACCGGTTTCGGCGCTGCTGCGGCCGGCAGCCTGCTGGCCGCCTTCAGCGTGCACCTGGGCGTGGACCATCGCGATGCGACTGCCGCGCTGCATGCCACTTTCATCTGCGTCGGTGCGATTACGCTGACCTCGACCCTGATCTTCTGGCAATTGGCCGATACCCGGCCAGAGCCCAAGCAAGTCGAGGCGGTGGCCGAGTAGCCACAGCGGCGCGCCGGTTTATTGCCGCAATACCTGGGCGATCGCCTCGGTGAGGATTTCGCCGGTGACCGGCTTGCGCAGGAAGCCGTCGAAGCCTGCCGCCCGCGCCGCCGGCTCGGCTTCGGCATCGGCGCGCGCAGTCACCGCGACCAACGGCATGGCGTGCCCGAACACCCGCAGCTGCCGGGCCAGGGCGAAGCCATCCAGCCCCGGCAAATCCAGATCCAGCAAGGCCACGTCGAAAGGCTGCTCGGCCACTTCGGTCAGCGCGGCCAGGCCGTGCGCGGCATGCACCACGCGATGGCCGCGCGCGGTGAGCAGCCCGGCGATCACCTCGGCGATGGTGGCATCGTCCTCCACCAGCAGGATCTGCAAGCCGGCCTCGATCGACGGCGGCGACGCCGGCGCCGCGCTGCGCGCCGCGCCCGAAGTGACCCAGCGCAACGGCAACTCGACAATGAAACGGGTACCGCCGCCAAGGCGGCTGACAATGTCGATGCGACCGCTCATCGCCATGGCCAGCTCCTGGCAAATCGCAAGGCCGAGCCCGCTGCCGCCGTAACGCGCCGCGGTGCGCGGGCCCTCGCCTTGCTCGAAGCGGCGGAACAGGCGTTGCTGCTGTTCGGCGCTGATGCCAGGCCCGGTGTCGACGATTTCGAACCGCAAGCCCTGCCCCGGCGCCAATGCCGAGACCCGCAACGTCACACTGCCGCGCTCGGTGAACTTGACCGCGTTATTGAGCAGGTTCAGCAGGATCTGGCGCACGCGGGTGACATCGCCGTTGGCCGCCAGCTCACCGGGCAACGCATTGTCGAGCACGAATTGCAGGCCGCGCGCCTCGGCCAAGGGGGCGGTCATCGCCGCCGCTTCTTCCACCAGTTGGTTGACCGAGAACGGCTGCAGGTCCAGTTCGAGCTTGCCCGATTCGATCCGCGCCAGGTCGAGCGCGTCGTTGACCAGCCGCAGCAGGTGCGCGCCGGCACGGCGGATGGCTTCGGTGTAGCCGCGCTGGCGCGCATCCAGCGAGGTATTGAGCAGCAGTTCGCTCATGCCCATCACGCCGGTCATCGGCGTGCGCACCTCATGGCCGAGCGTGGCCAGGAAACGCGTCTTGGCCAGCGAGGCTTGTTCGGCCAATTCCTGCTTGTGGATCGCCAGCTGCCACGCGTGCAGGCGGCGCAGGCGGCGCCGGTACAGCAGGAACAGCACCAGCAAGATCAGCAAGGCGAGCAGCCCGAGCGTCGCCAGGCCCCAATTGCTGCGCCACCACGGCGGCAGCACGCGGAACTCCACCGTACGCACTTTCGACCAGACGCCATCGACCGTCTTGCCCTGGACCTCCAGGGTGTAGCTTCCCGAGGGCAACCGTGAGAACAGGCGCTCGCCGCTCGGACCGACATCGATCCAGTCCGGGTCATAACCGCTGAGCTTGAAGCGGTAGCTGCTGGCGTCGGAATCGGCGAAGGACAGCATGCGCGCGACGATGTGCAGGTCGCGGTCGCCGTCGGCTACGGTCAGCGGCTCGACATGGGTCAGGTCCAGGCCGGCTTCGCCACGACGCACGCCCACGCGTTCGATCATCAACGGCGGCTGCCGGGTCGACGGCCGCACGCGCGCCGGATCGAACAGCACCAGCCCGTCCGGGGTCGCCGCAACTACCTGCCCTTGGCGCGATTGCAGTAGCGTGCGGGCCCGGAATTGCTGGTTAGGCAGGCCGTCGTGCACGCCGTAGATGCGCACCGCGCGATTGGCCGGATCGATGCGGATCAACCCGCGCATGCTCGATACCCAGGCCACGCCGGCCGCATCGACCACCAGCCCGCCAGGCTCCAGTGCCGGGAAATCCTCGCGTGCACCAATGCCGTCCAGCAACTGCAGGCGGCGGCCATCCCAGAAATACTGTTGCAGCTGGCCCATGCCGGCGAGCCAGACGATGCCGGTATCGGTGAAGGCAGAGGCGTACAGCTGTTGGCCGGGCGCGCCGGGAACCGCTTCGAATTTGTCGGCCGAAGGATTCCAGCGCAACAGGCCGCGGCTGGTGGCCAGCCACAACTGTGCGTCGGGCCCCACCCGCATTTCGTTGACGGCCAGTTCGCGGGTCAGGCCATGGGCATCGTGGGCCAGCGTGCGCAGGACATGGCCGTCGGGGTCGCGCAGCTGGATGCCATCGACGTCCGAGTACAGCCACAGTCGGCCGTCCGGGGTCTGCGCGATCATCTCGGCTTCGCCGTGCATGGCCGCGTCGCGGGCGTCGGTATCGCGCCAGCGCCGCACGCTGCGGTCGGCGGGGTCGTAACGCACCAGCGCCTTGTACAGGCCGATCCAGACGCGGCCTTGCTGGTCTTCGAGCACCGATTGCGGCCACTTCAGGCCATCGACCTTCTCCAGGTGGTGCTCGACCGCGCCGGTGGCCGGGTCGAGGCGGTCGAGCACGCCGCGCGTGCCGACCAGCCAGAAGCGCCCGTCAGCTGCGCGCGCAGCGGCCAATACATACGGGTTGGCGATGGAGGCCGGATCGGCCTGGCGGTTGGCCAACACCGCGAACTGGCGCCAGTTTGCCGACAGATGCCAGAGGCCGGTATTGGGACTGGCGAACCAGACCCCGCCCTCGTGGTCTTCGTAGGCCGCCGACCAGTTCGGCTTGACCAGGCCATGCGCCGAATTGCTGTAGAGCGGCACATTGCTCACAGCGCCATCGGCGGAGTGGCCGAGCCCGGACAAGGTGTCGAGCCAGTAGCCGCCGGCGTTGTCGCGCAACAACACGCTCAGCACCGATTCGCCCTGGACATGGCGCCAGGGTTCCGGGTCCCAACTGCCATCGGGGCGGCGCAACAGCGGGCTGCCGTTGGAATCGGCGATCCACAGGCTGCCGTCCGGTTCGACCGCCAGGCCGTTGATGTAGCGGGTGGTATTGCCGGGCAATTGCAGGCGCTCGAAGCCCTTTCCGGTCCAGCGCGCGACGCCGTTCTTGGCTGCCACCCACAAGGTGCCGTCGGCAGCGACCTTGAGGAAGTTGACCGAGGCGGCGGGCAAGCTGCGGTCGTCGCCGTCGATGGGCAGGTAGCGCTCCATCTCGCCGGTGGGCGTGATCCGGTACAGCCCGCCGGTCGAGGTGCCGAACCAGATGCTGCCGTCGGGCGTGGATTCCACGCACCACACGGTATTGCCCTGCATCTGCGGGTAGCCGCGGTGATCGTAGTAGTGGAACCGACGGCGGTCGGCACTGAGCATCACCAGGCCGGCGTTCTCGGTGCCGATCCAGACCCGGTTGCGGGCATCGACATGCACCGCCCAGATCATGTTGTCGCGCAGGCCGTCCTCGATCCGCCAGATCCGATAGCCGCGGCCGTCGTAGCGGGCCAGGCCATCGCCGCTGGCCAGCCACAGATAGCCGAAGGCGTCTTCGGCAAAACCGTTGATAGTGTTGGAAGGCAGGCCGTCGGCCACGGTGAGTTGGCGCGGTTGCGGCGTGGCCGGCACCGCGGCGCTGACGATCCCGGCCGCGCACATCCACGCTGCGGCCAGGGCGCCAGCGCATAGCCGCAGAACCTGCCCACGCGATCCCGCCCGTCCGCTTCGCCCTGCACCGATCATCGCCACTCCCGTTTCCCCGCCCGCATCGTGCTTGGGGGTAACGGCGGCTGGCAAGTGTGGCTGGCTGGCGGCCTCGTCGGTGACCGGCGATCAGGCCGGCGCCGCGGTCCCGGCAGGCAATCGCAGCGCGGCGAGCGAGCGCGCCAGGGCATCGCCGGTGGCCGGCTTGCGCAGGAACCCGGCGCAGCCCGCCGACCGCGCTTGGGGTTCGGCGGCGGCGTCCGAGCGTGCGGTCAACGCGATCACCGGCAGGCCATGGTCCATCACGCGCAACTGCCGGACCAGGGCGAGGCCGTCGATCCCGGGCAGGTCGGGGTCGAACAGGCCTACGTCGAAGCTTTGCACCTGCAATTCCGCCAACGCCGCCAGACCATGCGCGACCCGCGTCACCTGGTGGCCACGCATGGCCAGCAGCCCGGCGACAACCTCCGCGACCATATCGTCGTCTTCTACCAGCAACACGCGCAGGCAAGGCAGCGCTCGCGCAGCCTGCGACGAAGCGGGCGGTGACTGCTCGCCAGCGCTCGCCCAGGGCAGCGGCAGCTCGAGCCGGAACTGCGCTCCCAAACCCGGCGCGCTGTCGACGCTGATGTGCCCGCCCATGGCCGTGGCCAATTCGCGGCAGATCGCCAGGCCCAGGCCACTGCCGCCGCGTCGGGCGCGGCCGGGAACTGCGTCGCCCTGTTCGAAACGGCGGAACAGGCGTACCTGCTGCTCGGCGCTGAGACCAGGGCCGGAATCGGCGACGATGAACACCACCCCGGCGTCAATTTCAGCGGGGGCGACGCGCAGGCTGACCGCACCTCGATCCGTGAACTTGATGGCATTGCTCAACAAGTTCAGGAGGATCTGCTGCAAGCGGCTGGCATCGCCGCGCAGCGCGACCGGCAGGGCGGGATCGACATCGCAGTGAAAGGTGAGACCTTTGCGCTCAGCCAGCGGCCGCGCCAAGGCCACCACCTGGTGCACCAGCATGGCGACGGAGAAGTCATGTCTTTCCAGCGCCAGCTTGCCGGCCTCGATGCGTGCAAGGTCGAGCGCATCGTTGACCAGCCGCAACAAGTGCCGGCCAGCGGTATCGATGGCGCTGGCATAGCCGTGCTGGCGTGGGTCCAGCGGCGTCTGCAACAGCAGCTCGGTCATACCGAGCACGCCGGTCATGGGCGTGCGAACCTCATGCCCCAACGTCGCCAGGAAATGGCTCTTGGCCCGCGACGCCTGCTCGGCCAGCTCGCGCTTGTGCTGCGCCAATTGCCATGCATGGCGCGCGCGCAAACGTTGCCGGTAAAGCGCGGCGCCCGCCCATACCACCAGCGTGGCGAGCACGGCGAAAAACAGCAGCCCCGGTGCACTGCGCCACCACGGTGGCGGCATGATGAAATGCAGGTGGTGGATATTGGAGAGATTGCCCAGGGCGTCCACGCCTTGTATCTGCAAGCGGTACTCACCAGGCGGCAAGCCGGCGAATTCGCGTTGCGCCAGCGCGTCGCGCTCGCTCCAGCTTTCATCCAGCCCGAGCATGCGCCATCGATAGCCGATGCCCTGGGCATCGCCGTAGGACAGCAGCCGCGCCGATACCCGCAATTGCTGGTCGGTACTACGCAATTCAATCGTGCCCTCGATCGGCAATGCGGTTCGCTGGCCGTTGCGCACCACGCTGATTTCCTCGACCCGCAGCGGGGGCGGCGCCGCCGGCGCGTCCGGCATGAGCGTGTCCACCAGCAACAGGTTGCCGTCGACCGTGGCCCCGGCCAATACACCACTTCGATCCATGCGCAGGCAGCCGCGGATGAACTCAGCGCTGCTCAATCCATCGCGCGGGCCAAACGCGCGCGCCGCCGGAAGGCCAGGAGGCGCAGCCGGGTCGATCCGCCACAAGCCGCGACGGGTAGCCAACCACAGCCGGCCCTGCATGTCGGCACGCAGATCCATCGCCTCGATCGCGGGCACGCCTTCGGCACTGGACAAGCGTCGCGCGGGTCGCCACTGGGTGCCGGCGCGACGCCATTCTTCGAGCACGCCCAGGTGATAGGTCCACAACGCACTGTCGGCCGCCAGCACGAACGCTTCCAGCGGCTGGCGCGGGATGCCCGGCACCGCGACGAAGCGTCGCCGAGCCGGATCCCAGGCACGCAGGCCGCGGTTGCCGGCGACCCAGACCTGGCCCTCCGGCCCGTTGCCGAGCTGGGCCGGACGCTCGCCGGGAAGCTGCGGGTCGCGCCCATGGACAAAGACATCCAGTACTTGCCCGCTGCCGCCATCGCGCCGCTGCAGGGTATTGAGCACTCTCAACCAAATGTCGCCATTGGCCTGCTCGATGATCGTGTCCGGCGCGCCGTACTGCGGCGGCGCGTCGGCAGCGCGCTTCCAGGTCCAGTACTCGCCGCGCTTCAGATCGATACGCGCCAGGCCGTTGAGGTAATTGCCCAGCCATAGTCGACCCTGTCGATCCTCCACGCCCGCAGTCACTGGCATCCTGTGCAGCGTCCGGTAGCGCGGCGTAGTGCGCTGGCTGCGGCCGCTGGCGGTGTCCAACCGCGCCAGCCAGCCGGCGCCGTCCACTTCCCACAATCCGCCGTTGCGTGCTTGCACCAGCGGGCAATAAACACCATCGCTGAGCGCCATCGGTAGCGACACCACCGCCGTTCGCTTCCAGTCGGCGCGCAGATAGGCCAGGCCGCGGCCGTGCAGCGGCACCCACAGGCCGCCGTCGCTGGCGCGCCACAATGCCATCACGTTGCGGCGACCGCTCAAGGGCACTTGTCCCTCCAACATCTGCACTGCCTTGGCGCCACGACGCGTGCGCCACAGGCCACGCTCGCTGCCCAACCAGTATTCACCGTCGCTGGCCGCGGCCATCGACCAGACGATATTGCCGGCGCGCGTACCGAACTGTCGCGACCACTCGGGCCGGTGCCATTGACCACTCAGGTCACGCTGGATCACGCCTTCGGTGCCGGCCACCCATAGGCGGTCGTCAATCCACGCCAGTGAGAACACGCCATCTTCCGCGGGCATCTGCTCACGCTGCAGTTGGCTGCCATCGTGGCGCAGCAGACCGGCAGTGGTGCCGATCCACAAAGTGCCGTCGGGCGCGCTGGTCATCGCCATGATGTGGGCATCGGCGGGCAACAGGCCTGAGGTCTCCAGACGGGTGAGGCCGGACTCGCCGGCCACGCGGTACACCTGCCCGGCCTGCGTGCCGAACCAGACTTCGTCCCCGCGCCCGGTGATCACGATGACGTCCTCGTCCAGGAGTTGCGGGTAGCTGGCGCCGGCGTAGTGCGCGAACTGTTGGCGGGCGCCATCGAGCACGCTTACGCCGTGCCCCTCGGCCGAGATCCAGATGCGGTCTTCGCTGTCGATGTACAGGGCCTGCACCGCGTTGCCGGGCAGCGAGTGGGGGTCACGCGGATCGTGTCGCCAGACTTTGAAATCGGCGCCGTCATAGCGCGCCAGGCCATCGCCGGTGGCCAGCCATAGATAGCCCTCGCGATCCTGGGCAATGCCCGAAATCTCGGTCGAGGGCAGGCCGTCGTCGCCGTCAACGATGCCGAAGCGTGCCTGTTCGGGCACCGCCGCCTGTGCCATGGTGAGCCCGCCCAACAACCCGACCAACAACCAGCCTACCCGCCAAGCCCGCAGCCTCATGCCGCCATTCCTGTCGTCTTCCTTGTCGCCATCAGTCCGTGCCGCATGCTCGCAACGGATCGTTGCGGCCGCAACTGCAAGCGGGACAGCTTTTGTGTGCCTAGAATCGGCGCCATGAAGCCACGTTTCCTTCCCCTGCCGATGCTCGCCGCACTAGCGCTCTGCTGGCTGGCGCATCCCGCGCAAGCAGCGCCGGCGCAGTACGCACTCGATCCGGTGCACACCCGGGTGCTATTCGCCATCGACCACGCCGGCTTCTCCAAGGCCCTGGGCACCGTCTCTGGCAGCGAGGGCAGCCTGCGCTTCGATCCGGACGATTGGCAGAGCGCACGCCTGGAGGTCACCGTGCCGCTGACGCGGCTGGACCTGGGCGATGCGAAATGGAACCAGGCCGTGCTGGCGCGCAACCTGCTCGATGGCGAGCGCTATCCGCAGGCGCATTTCGTCTCGACCCGGATCGAACCGGTGGACGCCCAGCATGCACGGGTGTTCGGCACGCTGACTTTGCACGGCGCCAGCCAGGAGATCGTCCTGGAGGTGACCCTCAACCAGCTCAAGCGCCATCCGCTGCCGCCGTTCCATCGCACCGCCGGCTTCTCCGCCACCGCCACGTTGAGCCGCGCCGCGTTTGGCATCGATGCGTGGAAGTCGGTCATCGGCGATACGGTCGAGCTGCGCATCGAAGCGGAGGCCCTCCGCCAGGGCAAGGCCGACGACAGCGTCGAGCCGGCCACCGACACCCCCGCTCCCACCGCCAAGGAAGACACCCCATGAGCCTGCGCAATCCCGTCGACCGCTGGGGTGGCGTCAGCCAGACCCTGCACTGGCTGATCGCCTTGTTGATCCTGGCGCTGGGCATCGTCGGCCTGACGATGGGCGAGTTGCCGAAGACGCCGAAGTACTTCTGGGTCTACACCGCGCACAAGTCGCTGGGGCTGAGCGTGCTGGCGCTGGTCATCGCCCGGCTCGCCTGGCGCGCGTATGCCGGAGCGCCGCAGCCGGTGGCGGGCACGCCGCACTGGCAGGAAAGAATCGCCAGCGCCACCCACTGGCTGTTGTATGTGCTGATCTTCGCCATGCCGCTATCGGGCTGGCTGTACGACTCGGCCAGCGGCCTGCGCCCGTTCCGCTGGTTTGGCCAGTTCGAAGTGCCCAAGCTCAGCGCCCCGGACGAAGGCGTACGCGCGGTGGCCCACTTCCTGCACGAATGGGGCTTCTGGCTCTTGATCGCGGTGGTGCTGGCGCATGCTGGCGCTGCCTTCTACCACCATCTGTTCCAACGCGATGCCACCCTGGCCCGCATGCTGCCGCGCGGCTGGCTCACTCCCAAGACCTGAGGAAAACCCCCGATGTCCTCCAAGTTCGCTTCCCCGGCCGCCGTGGCCGCCTCGCTGGTGGCGCTGCTCGCCGGCGCGCCCGCCTTTGCCGCCGACTATGTGCAGGCCGCCGGCTCCACGCTCGTGTTCGCCAGCAAGTACGAGGGCGAAACCTTCACCGGCACCTTTCCCGGCTTCAACACCCAACTGAGCTTCGACCCGGCCAACCTGGCCACCGCCAAGCTCGATGTCAGCATCCCGCTGGCCGGCGCCAAGAGCGGCAATCCCGACCGCGACTCCACCCTGCAGGGCGCGGACTTCTTCAATGTCGGCAAGTTCGCCACCGCGCACTATCGCGCCAATAAATTCCGTGCCCTCGGCGGCAACCAGTACGCGGCGGACGGCACCCTGGAGCTGCGCGGGGTGAGCAAGCCGGTCACCCTCACCTTCACCTGGACCCCCGGCGCGCAGCCGGTGTTGGCCGGCAAGGCCACGGTCAAGCGCCTGGACTTTGGCGTCGGCGGCGGCGACTGGGCCGATACCAAGACCATCCCGAACGAAACCGCGATCAGCACCAAAGTGGTGTTCAAGGCCAAGTGATCGCAAACGCCCCGCCCCGCCTGCGATCGCCAGGCGGTGCGGGGCCGGCTTAACCCCCGGCCAGCCAGGCGCCGACGCGACCGGCGTCGAACGGCCAATCCAGCTCGCGCCCCTGCGCATCGCGCAGCACCGGTACCCGCACGCCGTAGCGCGCTTCCAACTCGGCGTCGTCGTCGATGAACACCGAGGCGAAATCGCCCGCGCGCGCGGCGGCCAGGACGCCGATGGCGAGGTCGCAAAGGTGGCAATCGTCACGTTGGTAGAGGGTCAGGGCCATGCGTGCTCCGGCGCAATGCTGCAGTGCGTTCAGGCCGCGCGCGGCCCGGGGATTAGAATATTCGACCTTTCTTCCGTTTCCCCCTCCGCATGGCAGTCAGCACGTTCGACCTGTTCAAGATCGGCATCGGCCCGAGTTCCTCGCATACGGTGGGCCCGATGCGCGCGGCCGAACGCTTCGTGCACCGCTGGCTGCTGGATACCGGCCGGCTGCCGGAGGTGGCGCGTATCCGCGCCGAGGTGTTCGGCTCGCTCGCCTTGACCGGCCGCGGCCACGGCACCGACAAGGCGGTGCTGCTGGGGCTGGAAGGACACCGGCCGAACCTGATCGACCCCGACCTCATCCCGGCCACTCTGGAGCGCATCCGCAGCGCCAAGCGCATCAACCTGATGGGCCAGCACGAAATCGCTTTCGACGAAAAGCGCGACCTGCCGATGAACAAGCGGCAGAAGTTGCCGTTCCACACCAACGGCATGCGTTTCACCGCCTACGACGCCCAGGACGAGGTGATCGCCACCCGCGACTATTACTCGGTGGGCGGCGGTTTCGTGGTCAACCAGGACGATGCCGCCGATGACCGCATCGTCGCCGACGAGACCCCGCTGCCCTACCCGTTCAACAGTGGCGACGAGCTGCTGGCGCAGTGCGCGCGCAGTGGCTTGAGCATCGCCGAGTTGATGTTCGAAAACGAGAAGTGCTGGCGCAGCGAAGAGCAGATCCGCCATGAGCTGCGCGAGATCTGGGCAGCCATGCAGCGCTGCGTCGAACGCGGCATCCGCCAGGAAGGCACGCTGCCGGGCGGCTTGCACGTCTCGCGGCGCGCGCCGACGCTGTATCGCGAGCTGTCGTCCAAGCCGGAAGCCGCGATGCGCGACCCGCTGACCACGCTGGACTGGGTCAACCTCTACGCGCTGGCAGTGAACGAAGAGAACGCCGCTGGCGGCCGCGTCGTCACCGCGCCAACCAACGGCGCGGCCGGGATCATTCCGGCGGTGCTGCACTATTTCGATCGCTTCTGCCCCGGCGCCAGCGAACAGCGGGTGTTCGACTTCCTGCTCACCGCCGCGGCAATCGGCATCCTCTACAAGGAAAACGCATCGATCTCCGGCGCCGAAGTCGGCTGCCAGGGCGAGGTGGGCGTGGCCTGTTCGATGGCCGCCGGCGGGCTGGTGGCGGCGCTGGGCGGCAACCCGGGGCAGATCGAAAACGCCGCCGAGATCGGCATGGAACACAACCTCGGCCTGACGTGCGACCCGATCGGCGGGCTGGTGCAGATTCCGTGCATCGAGCGCAACGCAATGGGCGCGGTCAAGGCGATCAACGCCTCGCGCATGGCGATGCGCGGCGACGGCAAGCACAAGGTCTCGCTGGACAAGGTCATCAAGACGATGCGCGACACCGGCCGCGACATGCAGGACAAGTACAAGGAAACCAGCCGCGGCGGGCTGGCGGTGAACGTCATCGAGTGCTGAAATAATCGGCGCTGCCGTACTTCGCCTGGCGGCCCGCCAGGCGGCACTACGATTCATCACTCGGAGGTCGCCCATGCTTGGCACGCGTGTCGTTCTTTTGCTGGCGCTGGGCGCCGTTTCGCTCCCGGCCGCCGCGCAGCCGGCCTACGGCCCGCGCCTGGAGGGCTTCGACTATCCCTGGCCGGTGCAATTGCACCGCTTCCGCTCACAGGGCCAGGACCTGGAAATGGCCTATCTCGACGTGGCCCCGACCGGCACGCCGAACGGTCGCAGCGTCGTGCTGCTGCATGGCAAGAATTTCTGCGCCGCCACCTGGCAGGACACCATCGTTGCGCTCGCCGCCGCCGGCTATCGCGTGATCGCGCCGGACCAGATCGGCTTCTGCAAGTCGAGCAAGCCGCAGGCGTATCAATTTTCCTTTGCGCAACTGGCCGACAACACCCACGCGCTGTTGCGCACTCTCGGCATCAGCAAAGCCGCCGTGGTCGGCCATTCGATGGGCGGCATGCTGGCGATTCGCTATGCGCTGTTGTTCCCGCAGGACACCGCTCAGCTCGCGTTGGTCGATCCGATCGGCCTGGAAGACTGGAAGGCCGAAGGCGTGCCGTGGCGCAGTGTCGATGCCTGGTACGCGGGCGAACTGAAGACCACCTTCGACAGCATCAAGCAGTACCAGCAACAAATCTATTACGGCGGTCAATGGAAGCCCGAGTACGAACGCTGGGCGCGCATGCAGGCGGGGATGTACCTGGGCGACGGCAAGGCGTCGGTGGCGTGGAACCAGGCGCTGACCTACGACATGGTGTTCAACCAGCCGGTGGTCTACGAATTGCCGAAGCTGGCGGTGCCGACCACGCTTTTCATCGGCCTGAAGGACCGCACGGCGATCGGCCGCGACCAGGCCCCGCCGGAAGTGCGGCAGCGAATCGGCGACTACCCCACCCTCGGCCGGCGTGCCGCCCAAGCCATTCCCGGGGCGAAGTTGGTGGAATTCGCCGACCTTGGGCATTCGCCGCAGGTGCAGGATCCGGCGCGATTCAACGCTGCGCTGCTGCAGTCGTTAGCCCGCTGAAGCACCCCCTGTTGCGCTAGAACCGGCTGCCCTTGCGGCGGCGCAGCAAGGCGGCTCGCGTTGTAAACGTTGTCACCGGCTTTTCGTCACAGTTTTGACGCCAGCGGTCGGACATTCTTGACAACGTTATCATCACCGATCAATGGTCGTCCGGCCGGCGCCAGCCGCATGGCTTGCATCGCGATCACCGCAATTCGTTGTCGACAGGGGGAAAGGCCCGGCGCAACGCCGGGGAGAGGACATCCATCTACCGGAAAGGAGATCACCCGTGAACGTGAAACACGCCTTAGCTTGGCTGTTGTGCGGTTGCACCAGCCTGGTCCTGGCTTTCCAGGCCCAGGCACAGTCCGTTTCCTGCAGTGGCGTTTCCGAATGGAACCCGGCGACGATCTATGCCGCCGGGGCCAAGCTCACCTACCAGGGCAAGCTCTACCAGACCACCACCCAGATCTGGAACGTCTCCCCCACCTACTGCACCAGCTGCGGCTGGTACCAGGAGCTGGGCACCTGCGGCACCACCGGCAGCAACCAGCCGCCCACAGTTGCGTTGACCGCCCCGGCCGCCGGCAGCACCTTCAATGCCGGTGCCACTCTCACCCTCAGCGCCAATGCCAGCGACAGCGATGGCAGCGTCAGCAAGGTCGAGTTCTTCCGTGGCACCACCTCCCTCGGCAGCGACACCACTGCGCCCTACAGCGTGAGTTGGAGTGGCGTGGCTGCCGGCAGCTATGCGCTGAGCGCGAAGGCCACCGACAACGCTGGGGCAACGACGACTTCGTCGACGGTCAATATCACCGTCAACGCCACCAGCACCGACACCACCGCACCTAGCGTACCCACTGGGCTGGCGGCCACCGCGCAGACCAGCGCCAGCATCACCCTGGCCTGGAGCGCCTCGACCGACAACAGCGGCGGCAGCGGCGTGGCCGGCTACAGCGTCTACCGCAACGGCACCCTGGTGGGTTCGCCAGCCACTCCGTCCTACACCGATACCGCACTGCAGGCTGATACCGCCTACACCTACACCGTGCGCGCGCGCGACAACGCCGGCAATACGTCGGCGGCCAGCGCACAGATCAGCGCGCGGACCAGCACCGCTCCCAGTGGCGGCAACAAGCGCGTGATCGGCTACTTCACCCAGTGGGGCATCTACGGCCGCAACTACCAGGTGAAGGACATCGAAGCCAGCGGCTCGGCGGGCTACCTCACCCACATCAACTACGCCTTCGGCAATGTCCGCAACAACCGCTGCGAAGTGGGCGTGATCCAGCCCTCCAACGAAGCGACCGGCGAAGGCGGCGATGCATTCGCCGACTACAGCAAGTCGTTCGGCGCCGGGCAAAGCGTTGACGGCGTCGGCGACACCTGGGACCAGCCGCTGCGCGGCAACTGGAACCAGCTAAAGAAGCTCAAGGCCAAGCATCCCGGCCTGAAGGTGTTGATCTCGCTCGGTGGCTGGACCTGGTCGCGCGGCTTTGCCAGTGCCGCTCGCCCGGAGAACCGCCAGGCCTTTGTCGCCTCGTGCGTGGATGCCTATATCCGCGGCAACCTGCCGGTCACCGATGGTGCCGGTGGCACCGGCGCGGCCGCCGGCGTGTTCGACGGCATCGACATCGACTGGGAATACCCGGCTGCGTGCGGGCTGACCTGCGGCACCGCCGAGGAACGGCAGAACTTCACTGCCCTGCTGGCCGAGTTCCGGCGCCAGCTCAATGCAGTGCGGCCCGGCCTGTTGCTCACGCTGGCGGTAGGCGCCGGGGTCGACAAGGTGCGCGTCACCGATCCGAATCTGTACGTCGGCTCGGTGGACTACATCAATGTCATGACCTATGACTTCCACGGCACCTGGGACGCCAAGACCAACCACCACTCGGCGTTGTTCAGTTCCCCGGCCGATCCTTCCACCGGCGACCAGCGCTTCTACAACACCAACGACGCCATCCAGGCCTTCCTGGACCGTGGCGTGCCTGCCGCCAAGCTCAACGTCGGCATCGGCTTCTACGGCCGCGGCTGGACCGGCGTGCCGAACGTCAACAATGGCCTGTACCAGAGTGGCAGTGCGGCGCCGGGCACCTACGAGGCCGGCAACGAGGACTACAAGGTCCTACGCGGCCGCGCCGGCACCAGCTATGTCGATGCCCAGGCGCGCGCGCACTGGAAGTACGACGGCAATACGTTCTGGAGTTACGACAATCCGGCCCTGGTGACCGAGAAGATGAGCTACGTCAAAGTGCAGGGATTGGGCGGTGCGTTCTTCTGGGAGTTCAGCGGCGACTACCAGGGCGAATTGCTGCGCACGATGGGCGAAGGACTGAAGTAGGTCTCTCCGCGTTTGAGGGCGGGCTGCTTGCCCGCCCTCTTCCCGCATGCAGTGTCCTCTCCGCACTGCATGCGTTTTCCGGGCCTCGATGGGCCCCGTGCAGATCAGTGCACGGCGATCCGCAGCACGTCGTCCAGCAGCGCCGCCGCGGTGACTTCTGCCCCCGCGCCCGGCCCCTGGATCAACAGCGGTTGCTCGCGATAGCGATCGCTATGGATCGCGACGCGGTTGTCGGTGCCACCACCGCCCGCGAGCGGATGGCTCAGCGGCAGCTCGCGCAGTCCCACCGTGGCGCCATGCGCATCGAAGCGGCCGACGAAGCGCAGCACGCGGCCGGCGTCATGGGCATGCTGCCAGCGCGTGGCCAGCACCTGGTCGAGTTCGCGCAAGCGCGCGTCGAATTCTCCTTCGCCGAGCCGCGCCAGGGTCTCCGGCACCAGCGAGTCGACCACCACCTGTTCGGCGCGCAAGGCAATCCCCGCCGAACGCGCCAGGATCAGCAACTTGCGGCGCACGTCCTCGCCGGAGAGATCGATGCGCGGGTCCGGCTCCGTATAACCCGCCGCGGCGGCGGCGCGCACGCATTCGGAAAAGCGGGCGCGGCCATCGAAGCGGTGGAACAGCCAGGCCAGCGACCCGGACAGCACGCCCTCGATGGCATGGATGTGATCGCCGCCGGCCACCAGCGCGCGCACACTGCTCAGCAGGGGCAGGCCGGCGCCGACGGTGGCGCTGTCGCCGTATTGCGCCTCGCCGGCATGGCGCGCTTCGCCGATTGCCTGGGCACGCTCCCAATGTGCGCCCTGTCCGAGCTTGTTGGCGGTGACCACGTGGACGCCGCGAGCAAGCCAATCGGCATGCCAGCTGGCAACCGCGTCGCTGGCGGTGGCATCGACCAGCACGTCACCGCTGCGCAGCGCGCTGGTTTCGGCCCACGGCTGCAGCGCGGCGCGTTCGTCGCGCGGTGCCAGGCGTGCCTCGTCCAGCGCCTGGGCGATGCCGGCGCCGCAATCGCGCGCCACGCGCGAATTGGCCAGCCATTCGAAGCGCGGCAAGCGCAACTGGCGCTGCTGCAGCGACTCGTAGCGCGCCACGAAGGCACTGCCAACCACGCCGGTACCCAGCAGGGCCAGGCGCGGCGTGCGCGTAGCGGGCGTGCGGCGTGCGGCCAGGGACACGGCAGCATTCATGCGTCGGCCTGTTTGCGTTCGGCCTCGGCCAGCGCGCGGTCGGCACGCTCAAGGCCGGCGGCGAGATCTGCAATCAGGTCATCGGTGGATTCGATGCCCACCGACAGCCGCAGCAAGCCATCGCTGATGCCGGCATTGGCGCGCGCCTCGGCAGTCATCGCCGCATGCGTCATCGAGGCCGGGTGCGCGACCAGGCTTTCGACGCCGCCCAGCGACTCGGCCAGGGTGAAGTAACGCAGGCCATCGACAAACGCGCGGACTGCGGCCTCTTGCGCCGCGGCGGTGGCGCCGGCCAGCTCGAAGCTGATCATCGCGCCGAACCCCTTCTGCTGGCGTGCGGCCACCGCATGGCCCGGGTGCGAGGCCAGGCCAGGGTAGTACACCTGGGCAACGGCTTCGTGCCGCTGCAGCAGCGCGGCGATGGCCTGTGCGTTCTCCTGGTGCACGCGCAGGCGCGCGTCCAGGGTGCGCAAGCCGCGCAAGGTGAGGAAGGCATCGAACGGCGAGCCGGTCAGGCCCAGCGCATTGGCCCACCACACCAACTGTTGGTGCACTTCGGCCTCGCGCGCGATTACCGCACCACCAACCACATCGCTGTGGCCATTGACGTACTTGGTGGTGGAATGGACCACCACGTCGGCACCGAATTCGATCGGCCGCTGCAACGCCGGCGAAAGGAAAGTGTTGTCCACCACCGCAAGCGCGCCGACCTTGTGCGCAGCCTCGATGACGAAGCGCAGGTCGGTGATGCGCAGCAACGGATTGGACGGCGTCTCCACCAGTACCAGGCGCGGCGACTGCGCCAGCGCTTCGGCCAGCGAGCGCGGGTCGGTGAGATCGGCGGTGATCAGCTCGAAGTGGCCCTTCTTGGCCAGCGCGTTGAACAGGCGCCAGCTGCCGCCGTAGGCGTCGTGCGGCACCACCAGCTTGTCGCCCGGCTGCAGCAGGGCGTGCAGCACCAGGGTGATGGCCCCCATGCCGGTCGCGGTGATGACGCCGCCGGCGCCGCCTTCCAATTCCGCCAGCGCTTCGCCGAGCAGGTCGCGGGTGGGGTTGCCACTGCGGGTGTAGTCGTACTGGCGCTTGTTGCCGAAGCCGTCGAAGGAGAAGTTCGACGACAGCACCAGCGGCGGTGTCACTGCGCCATAGGCGGTATCGCGGTCGATGCCGGCACGCACTGCGGAGGTCGCCGCACTACAGGGAACGTCGGCGGAATGATGGTGGCTCATGCGGTTTCTCCGGAGGTGCGCAATGCGGTAGCGAGGATCGCGTCGATGCGATCGGTTTCTTTGAGGAAGGCATCGTGGCCGTAGGGCGAGCGCAGCACGCGCAGGCTGCCGCGTTCGCCCAGGCCTTCGACCAGGCCGACCAGGTCGGCCAGCGGTACCAGGCGATCGCCTTCTACCGCGACCACCACCGTCGGCACGGCCACCGCGGCCGGCTCGATGCGGTGCAGGTCGATCGATTCGGACAGGCGCAGGTAGGCATCGACCGGAGTCCGCGAGACGTACTGCGCGCCGGCGGCGTCCAGATAATCCTCGGCGGCAACGCGCACGCGGCCGTTGACCACTTCCGGCGGCGCATCGAAGCGCTCGCCGAATTCTTCCGGCGTGCGGTAGCTGAGCATGGCGAACTGGCGTGCCAGCGCCAGGCCGTGGTCTTCGGCGCACTGCAACTGGCCCAGGGCCACCGCGCGGCGCTGCAGCGCGCGCCAGGCCGCGGCATACGGATGGGCGCGATGCGCGCCGCTGACCGCGACCAGCTTGCCGACGCGCGCGGCATGGCGGATGGCGAACTGCAGCCCGACCAGCGCACCGTAGGAATAGCCGACGAAGCCATGCAGGCGTTCGATGCCAAGGACATCGAGCAGGGCCGCGACCGCGTCGGCCTGGTCGGCGGTATCGATGGGCGCGTCGAGCTTGCCGTCGGCGCCCAGGAAATCGAACGCCAGCAGGCGCCGCTGCGCCGGGTCCAGCGCGCGATCGGTGCCGACCAGGCCCTCGGCCCAGCCCTTCTCGGGGAAATCTGTGTTGGCGGCGAGGTGGCGGTGCGCGGAAATGCCGCCGGCCACCAGGACCACCGGCGCGTTCGCCGCGCCGACCAGCTCATAGCGCAACGCCACCTGGCGGGCGCCGGCGTGGCGCATCTGCAAGGTGACGACGCGTTCGCCACGCACGGCGAGGCGACCGTGGTCGGGCACGAACGGGAGGGCGGTGTCACTGGGGAGGAAGCGGGTAGCGGCGTTGACGAGACTCATGGCGGTTTCCGTAAGGAATTCCCGAGGGAATTCTTGAGAAGACGGCCATCGAGCTTCGCGGAGCTCGCGTTCGACGTGCGGAAGGCACTGATCGAACCATCTTTCGGCGGACGCGTGGGTCCCCGCAGGATTTGGCACCTACGCAGAACGCTTGCGCGCCTGCTGGCTGCCCCGGCATCAAAGGGCCTGTCCCTCCGCCGGTCTCGATGGTGCGTGCACGATGCCAGGGCCGTCCGGAGATGTCAATCGCTTTATGCGGATGGAGAGATAGATGCAACTGCAACCTTCGGCCACTCGACGCGACGCATAATTCGCCGATGCGTCGTTCTCTCTTATTGACCGTGGGTGCCGTGCTCCTGGGCCTGCCGCTGGCCGGGCCGGCGCAGCGCCTGTTGCACTGGAATGCCGCGCCGTCGCTGGCGACTTCCCCGGACCGCGAAACGGCCGATCTCCCGTGGCTGCGGCTGGAACCGGCCAGCGGCGGTTTCCTGGCCTGGGTGCAAAACCCGTGGCCGGGCCCGGCGCAGGTGCGGCTGGTGGCGCGTGACAACCGCGGGTTCGAGGCAGTCCCCAGCCTCCCGGCCACTACCGTGCTGGGGGCCGGTGAGCGCCGGGTGGTGGCGCGTCTCTATCGGGTGCAGGGCGATGCGGCCGCCCTTGGCCTGGAAGTGCAGGCAGTCCCCGGCGATCCGCGCGCCCTGCCCGACGGCCAGGTCTACCGTCTCCCCTTCGCCGGCGCGCCGGTGCGGGTCGACCAGGGTTTCGAGGGCGCCTTCAGCCACCAGGACCTGGCCAATCGCTACGCGCTGGATTTCGCCCTGGCTGAAGGCACGCCGGTGCTGGCGGCGCGCGAGGGCATCGTGTTGCAGGTCGAAGGCGGGTTCCGTGAGGGCGGGCCGGATCGCGCCGGCCTTGCCGGGGACGCCAACCAGGTACGGATCCTGCACCGCGACGGCAGCATGGCGGTCTATGCGCACCTGGCGCCGGCGGGCATCAGTGTCAGCCCCGGGCAATGGGTGAAGGCGGGCGAGCAGATCGGCCGCTCCGGGCACACCGGCCTGAGCACCGCGCCGCACCTGCACTTCGCGGTTCAGGTCAACGCCGGGCTGCGGCTGGCGGCGATTCCCTTACGCATGGCCGGGCCACTGGGCGAAATGCAGCTACCGCACAACGCGGCGTCCCCCTACACCGGCACGCCCTGACGCGCGCCCCGAGGCCGCTATAATGCGCGGCTCCGATCGCTTCCGCTGCGCCTTACGGCGCGCTCGCTCATGTCCGATGTAGCCCAAGAAGCCGCGCGCCGCCGCACCTTCGCCATCATTTCCCACCCCGACGC